>Ga0307510_10003432_pt1 | contig 18479 bp, 19 predicted proteins | sample 12_EM_MG_FD_207224 | JGI IMG/M metagenome (GOLD analysis project Ga0307510, IMG submission 207224) | Populus trichocarpa ectomycorrhiza microbial communities from riparian zone in the Pacific Northwest, United States - 12_EM | ecosystem: Host-associated > Plants > Roots > Unclassified | place...
GAAGGCGGGCACGGCCCAGAAGCTCGTGCTCAACATGCTGTCGACGATCACGATGATCCGGCTGGGCAAGACGTACGGGAACCTGATGGTCGACGTACGGGCGTCGAACGACAAGCTGCGCGCCCGTTCCCGGCGGATCGTCGCGCTCGCGACCGGCGCGGACGACGCGGAGATCGAGCGGGCCCTCGCGGCCACCGACGGCGAGGTGAAGAACGCGATCCTGGTCGTCCTCGCCGGGGTCGACGGCCCGACGGCAGCCCGCCTTCTGGAGGAGTCCGGCGGCCGGCTGCGCGCGGCGCTGACCGCGGCGGCCGACTGACCAGCACGCTCGGAGGGTGAACACCTCGCCCTCGCCCACCGCCACCGCCGCCGCGATCCTCCCCCTCGTCGGCGGCCCCGCGAACGTCACCTCCGTGGCCCACTGCATGACCCGCCTCCGGCTCGGCCTGGCGGACAGGTCGCTGGTGGACGAGGAGGCGCTACGGGCGCTGCCCGGCGTGCTCGGGGTCGTGGCCGACGACACCTACCAGATCGTGCTGGGGCCGGGGGTGGTGGCCCGGGTGACCCTCGAGTTCGAGAAGTTGGTCGGTAGCGCTGCCGGTGAACTGGCCGCTCGTGGCGCCGAGTTGAAGGAGGCCCAGCGGGCCCGCAACGCGACCCCCGCCAAACTGCTCCTGCGCCGTATCGCCAACATCTTCGTCCCCCTCATCCCCGCCCTCATCGGCTGCGGAGTGCTGGCAGGTCTCAACGGGCTGCTGATCAACCTGAGTTGGCTGCCCGGGCTCACCCCTTCCCTCGCCTCCATCGCCTCCGCGTTCCTCGCCCTCATCGCGGTCTTCGTCGGCTACAACACGGCGAAGGAGTTCGGCGGGACGCCCGTGCTGGGCGGTGCGGTGGCGGCGGTCGTGGTGTATCCCGGGGTCGCGAAGGTGACCGCGTTCGGGGTCGCCCTCTCCCCCGGCCAGGGCGGGGTGCTCGGCGCACTCGCCGCCGCGCTGCTCGGCACGTACGTCGAGAAGTGGTGCCGCACCTGGGTCCCCGCGACGCTCGACGTCCTCGTCACCCCCACCCTGACGGTCCTGATCGCGGGCCTGGCCACGCTCTACGGCCTCATGTACGCGGCCGGTGAGATCTCCACCGCGATCGGCACGGCCGCGAACTGGCTCCTGTCGACCACGGGGCCCTTCGCGGGGCTGATCCTCGGCGGCCTCTTCCTCCCCCTGGTGATGCTCGGCCTGCACCAGGCCCTCATCCCCATCCACACCACCCTCATCGAACAGCAGGGCTACACCGTCCTGTTGCCCATCCTGGCGATGGCGGGCGCGGGCCAGGTGGGTGCGGCCGTCGCCGTGTACTTCCGCCTGCGCCACGACACTTCGATCCGTACGACCATCAAGTCGGCGCTCCCGGCAGGGTTGTTGGGGGTCGGCGAGCCGCTCATCTACGGCGTCTCACTCCCCCTCGGCCGCCCGTTCCTGACCGCCTGTGCCGGCGGGGCGGCGGGCGGGGCGTTCGTCGGGTTCTTCGCGATGCTGGGCGACAAGGTGGGGGCGACGGCGATCGGACCCTCGGGGTGGGCACTGTTCCCGTTGCTGGCGGGGAACAGCTCCCTGCCCCTGACGGCGGCGATCTACGCGGGAGGTCTGCTCACCGGCTACCTGGTCGGGTTCCTGGCCACGTACGCCTTCGGCCTGCCCCACCGGGACCGGGACCCGGACCAAGTAGCCCAGAACAGCGAGGAGTTGGTCACAGATCCATCGCGCGGCTGATGATCTCCTTCATGATCTCGGACGTCCCGCCGTAGATCCGCTGGACGCGCGCGTCGGCGTACCGGCGGCAGATCGGGGACTCCCACAGGTAGCCGGAGCCGCCGAACATCTGGAGGCAGTCGTCGACGACCTGGCCCTGTAGTTCGGTGGCGACGAGTTTCGCCTCGGCGGCCTGGTCGGCGGTGAGGGTGCCCTGGTTGTGGGCGAGGACGCAGGTGTCGACGAAGGCCTGGGCGGAGCTGATCTTGGCCCGCATCGCGGCCAGCCGGAAGCGGGTGTCCTGGAATCTCGCCAACGGCCGCCCGAACGCGGTGCGTTGCTTCGTGTGGGCGATGGTCTCGCGCAGGGCCGCCCCCGCCTCCGCCACCGCGCCCATGGCGACGACGAGCCGTTCCAGGGCGAACTGCCGCATCAGCAGGGCGAATCCCTGGTCCGGGCCGCCGAGCACATCGGCATCGGGGACGTACACGTCGTCGAAGAACAGCTCGGCGGTGTCCCAGGTCCGCAGGCCGAGCTTGTCGAGGGTGCGGCCCCGGGTGAATCCGGGGGTGCCTGCGGCCACGAGGAACAGCCCGATCGTGTGGTCCTCGCCGGTGCGGGCGGCGACGATGACGAGGTCGGCGTTGACGCCGCTGGAGATGAAGGTCTTGGCCCCGTTGAGCAGCCAGCCGTCCCCGTCCGGGGCACGCACGGCGTGGGTGCGGAGGGCGGCCACATCGGAGCCGGTACCGGGCTCGGTGATCGCGATGGCGAGCACCGTCTCGCCGGAGACCGCGCGGGTGAGGTGCCGTCTCTTCTGGTCCTCGGTGCCGAACGCGGCCAGGTACGGAGCGACGACGCACGAGTGCAGCGGGGCCGCGAAGCCTGACTCACCGGCGTCCGCAAGCTCCTCGATCATGATCTGCTCGTACCGCAGATCGGCCAGGCCCAGACCGCCGTAGGCGGGATCGGCCCAGGGGCAGAGCAGGTTCCGCGCGCCCGCGAGCCGCCAGACGTCCTTTCCCACGATCCCCTCGCGCGCCCAGCCGGCCTGCCTCGGCACGACCTCGTGCTCGACGAAGCCGCGCCAGGCCGTCCGGTACGCCTCGTGGGCCTCGTCGAAATACCCGTTTCTGATCACGGTCCGACCGTAGGCGCGCGTCACGGCGGGCCGTCATGACCGCAGCGCTCACCGCCATTGACCTCCGTGTCCCGTACGATCGGCGGCCATGTCCGCACCTCCCGAGGACGACGCGCCTCCCGCACACGGCGCGCCCACCCGCTCCGTCGCCATCCACCACGTACGGGCCGCACTGCGCGGAGCCGAGCGGCACGGTGTGGACATCGCCCCACTCCTCGAACAGGCCGCCGTACCAACGCAGTTGCTGGAGGTCCCGCTCGCCCGGGTGTCTCCGCGACAGTTCGCCCGGCTCACTCAGGCCGTGTGGCAGGCACTCGACGACGAGTTGCAGGGCCTCGGGCCGCAGCCCCTCAAGGTGGGCACCTTCGCGATGATGTGCCACGCCGTGGTGCATTGCAGCCCCGACCTACGGACCGCGATCAACCGCAGCAGCGCCTTCTACGGCCTCTTCCCCGGCGGACCTCGCTTCCAACTGGAGGAGGGAAACGGGGAGTTGGGGCAGGAGGCGGCCGACGAGGCACGGCTCGTCTTCGACCTCACCTGCTTCGACGACCCCGATCACTACCTCGCCGAATCCGCCACCGTCGTCGCCCACCGCTTCGCGGGCTGGCTGATCCGCCGCCGGATCAACCTCACCCGGGTCGAGTTCAGCCACCCGGCGCCGCCGCACGCGCTCGAATACGACCTCCTCTACGGCGCCCCGTGCACCTTCCGGGCCCCGCACACCGCTCTCATCTTCGACCGTTCCCTGCTCGAACTGCCGGTTGTCCAGGACGAGTCGGGGCTACGCGATTTCCTGCGCCGCGCTCCCGGCGACGTACTCGCCCGCCTGGACTACGGCAGCACCGCCGCCGCCCAGGTCCGCCGGCTGCTCGGGCAGTCGCTCCCGGACCGGATGCCCGACCCGCAGGACATCGCGGACCGGCTGGCGGTGAGCGCGCAGACCCTGCGCCGCCGACTGGCCGCGGAGGGCACCTCGTTCCAGCGGATCCGCGATCAGCTGCGGCGCGATGTGGCCATCGCGGCGCTGGCCACGGGCACCGTCTCCATCGAGGACATCTCGCGGCGGCTGGGGTTCTCCGAACCGAGCGCCTTCCACCGCGCGTTCAAACGCTGGACGGGTTCCGCGCCCCGCTCGTACCAGCCCGGCGACTGAGCGAACGCCCTGGTCAAAGATCTTGAGCGGCAGGGTCACGGCAACCGTCCGCCCCCACCCCCTACCGTCCCGGCATGACAGTGGTGGAAGAAGCAGGACTCGGCCGCGTGGGCATCTGGACCGCGAGCCTGGATGCCGTGCCTCCGGCGGCGGGCGCCGAGATCGCGGCCGAGCTGGAGGAACAGGGCTGGGGCACCCTGTGGTTCGGCGAGGCGTACGGCCGGGAGGCGTTCTCCCAGGCGGGGTTGCTGCTCGCCGCCACCTCCCGCATGCGCGTGGCGACCGGCATCGCCACCATCTGGGCGCGTGACGCGATCGCGGCCAACGCGGCGTCCCGCACGCTGTCGGCGGCGTACGGCGGCCGGTTCGTGCTCGGACTCGGGGTCAGCCACCGGCCGTTGGTCGAGCGGGTGCGCGGCGGGAGTTACGGCAAGCCGGTCGCCGCGATGCGCGAGTACCTCACGGCGATGGCGGGCGCGGCTTTCTACGCCGCCGAGGCCGACGCACCGCGCCCGCCCGTCCTGGTCGCCGCGCTCGGCCCCCGGATGCTGGAGACGGCCCGCGAACTCGCCGACGGCAGCCACCCGTACCTGGTGACACCGGCCCAGACCGCCGACGTACGGGTCGGCGCTCGGGCCGGACAGGATCGTGGCCGTCGAGCTGGGCGCCGTACTCACCAAGGACCGCGAGACCGCGCTGCGCCGGGCCCACGCCCACCTGGACATCTACACCGGCCTGCCGAACTACCGCAACAACTGGCTGCGGGGCGGCTTCGACGAGAGCGACCTGGTGCGCGGCGGCTCCGACCGGCTGGCCGAGGCGCTCGTGGCGTGGGGTGACGAGACGGCGATCCTCGACCGGGTGCGCGAGCATCTCGACGCGGGGGCCGACCATGTCTGCGTGCAGGCTCTGATGGAGTCGCCGTTCGAGGTACCGACGGAGCCGTGGCGGAAGCTGGCACCGGCGCTCACCGGCGTATGAGCGACGTATCAGCGGTACCGCCGGATCCGCTGAGCGGAACAGCGCACGACACCCGTTCCCGGGCCCACCAGACTCCTGGCACGCACGGAAGTCGAAGCGACCCCGCACAGAAGAACGGAGGAGAGCCATGTCCAAACGACGCAGACTGCTCGCGCTCATCACCGCGGTGCTGGCGACGTTGGCCCTGGCCTGGGCCGGTGGATCACCCGCGCAGGCCGCGGGCTTCACCCCGATCAACGTCTGGAACTCCAGCCACTGTCTCGACAACGCCACCGAGAACGCGGCGAAGCTCCAGATGTGGTCGTGCACCGGCGGTGCCGAGCAGAAGTGGCTCGAAGGGTTCAACACCCAGACGAGCCTGTTCACGTTCACCAACCAGAACACAGGACGGTGCATCACCGCGCCCGCCTCGGGGACAGGCACGGTCACGATGGCGTTCTGCAACGCGGCCGCGGCCAACCAGCAGTGGCGCGTCTACTACGCGGACAACCCCCTCGGGCCGCCTTCGGGCTGGTACGACGTCTGGCAGAACGCGTCGAGCGGATACTGCCTCTCCACGCCCAGCGTCGGCAACGGCACCCTGATCCGGACGATCTCCTGCGATGCTTCCGTTCAGTACGAGCGGTGGCACCAGCAGTAGCCACCAGAGCACCAGAGCCTGCCTCAGGGTCCGGCTCCCGAGGGACGGGAGTCGGACCCGGCCGCCCGCCACACCAGCGTGTACCGCCAGAACAACCGCCGCCGCAGCCGGGCCCCCGGCAGGAGGCGTACGGCCTCGCGGCGGACCTCGGCGAAGGTCATCTCCGGCGGCCGGGTGACAGCGGTCATCGCCACCGGTCGGGACACGGCCCTACGACCCCGGTTCTTCACCCAGCCCACGACGAGGTTCAGGACGACGGAGACGACTCCGAGGAGAGAGTCCACGGCATCCTCCTCGCGGGCACAGCCGACGACCACGAGGGTTCCGCCCGGGGCGAGTTGATCGCGGAAGCGGGTGAGTGTCCCGGTGAACGGGAGGTGGTGGAGGGCGGCGACGCAGGTGATGACGTCGTAGGGGCCGGCGGGGATTCCGCCCCGGGCATCGACGACGGCGAAGACCGCGGGAACACCGAGAGCATCGGGCGGGGTCAACTCCCGTGCCCGGGCGATGATTTGGGGATCGGAGTCGACCCCCTCCACACCACCCGTGCTCCGTACGGCAAGCAACCGCACCAGGTCACCGCTCCCGCAACCCACGTCCAGTGCCCGCCCGAACCTGCGGGGCAACTGCCGTAGCAGCCAAGGGTGGTAGTGGGCGTTGTGGCTCCAGGGGTGGGCGGAGTTGAAGGCTTCCAGGGCCCGGAGGACTCGGGGCGGGATCACGGCCATGGGACCAGTCGACCACGGCGGCACCACGGCGGACGGCTCAGGGCAACCCGCTCAAGGCGAGCGGCTCAGGGCAGGCGGGCTTCACGGTTGCGTTCCCGTACTCGGGCCCGCAGTACCTCCTCCTGGGCGGCGGGCCCCGTGGACTCCTGCGGGCAGTCCCACTCCCGGCCCCCGCCGACCGGCCGCAACTGGACCTTGCCGCCCACGTGTCCCATCACCTCGCCGATCCGCCCGTCCCGTACGTCCACGGCGTGCGCTCCGACCGGGGGCCGTTCGCCGCGCAGCACGGACGCGAGCTTCTCGGCGGTACGGACGTTGCAGCGCCCCAGCACGACCAGCGCGAACTTCTCGTCGCTCGCACCCGTCACCGGGTCCACGCACAGGGACGGCAGGACGACACCAACACCGGTGAGCGCCTCCCGGAGCGAAGCGACGACTTCTTCCGTCGACCGCAGCATGCGTTACACCTCCACACAGAGTTTGCTGTTCGCAACACAGCGTGGCGGCAACGTGTCTAACCTGGCCATACGCGGAGTCCCAACAAACTCGGGTGTCAGGACAGGGAGTTGCTGTGGCAGGGCACAAAGACCTCGACCCGTCGTCCTCACCGCGCGCCCTGCTCGGCGCCGAACTCCGCCACGCCCGCGAGAAGGCGGGCCTCAGCCAGGACGAGTTGGGGCAGCGGCTGTTCGTGAGCGGGTCGTTCATCGGGCAGTTGGAGGCGGGGACGCGGCGGATGTTGCCGGAGTACGCGCGGATGTTGGACGTGGAGTTGGGGACGGGGGACTTCTTCGCGCGGAATTGCGGGGCGGCGGCGAAGTCGAAGTATCCCGAGCACTTCGCGGAAGCGGCGGAGGCTGAAGCAACGGCGACGGAGATCAGGGAGTACGCGCCCCTGTTGATTCCCGGGTTGCTTCAAACAGCGGCCTACGCACGGGCGGTGTGCCGCGCCTATCAGCCCACGGCTCCGGATGAGGCGATCGAGGAGCTGGTGACGGCCCGCATCGAACGGACCCACATCCTCGACGACCCAACACAGCCGTTGTTGTGGGCGATCGTCGACGAAGCGGCGCTTCACCGAGTGACGGGCGGACCCGAGGTGATGGCGGCAGTACTGAGCCGTATCGTCGGCCTGATCCGCCGAAGCCGGGTCATCGTTCAGGTGATGCCGTTCAAGGCAGGAGCACACCCGGCGATGGAGGGTTCCATCAAGCTGATGGACTTCGACGACGCCCCTCCGCTGGTGTACTTCGAAGGAGTCGGCACCGGACGCCTGGAAGACGACCCGACCACCGTCAGGCAGCATCGACGCACCTACGAATTCCTCGCGGCCTGCGCCCTCTCTCCAGAGAACTCCCTGGCTCTGATCGAAGCGATGGCGCAGGATTACGCGCATGAGGAACAACCCTGAGTACAACTTGGACACGGCTACCTGGCACAGGTCCAGCTACAGCGGAGGCAGCGGAGGCAACTGCCTTGAAGTAGCCCGCTGGCGTAAGTCCACGCACAGCGGCGGCAGCGGCGGCGACTGCCTGGAGGTCGCCGACGGCCACCCCGCCCTCGTCCCCGTCCGCGACTCCAAGAACCCCCTCGGCCCCAAACTCACCTTCCGGGCCACCGCATGGTCCACGTTCGTCGAAGACCTCAAGCACCCCTGACACCGACGCATCACTGCTGGCCGTTTCGGGAAAGCAGACACCCATGCCCTCCGCTCGCCCTCTGGCAGAGGGCGTGTACGAACTGCGCCCCACACTGGGTCGCGCGCGCGGTGTCCGCCCGCAAGGTGTGCGCCACCGAGCATGCACCGGCTCACGCCACGTACAGTCGCGGCGAAAAAGGAGGCACGCGATGAGCCACACCCGCTGGAAGCTGGCCCGCGAGAAGAGGCTGGCCGAGGAGTGCGCCGAACCTCCGGAGGTCGCTGCCGAACGCGCGGAGATCCGGTTGGCCATGGCCTTCGCCAAGGCCGTGTACGACCGCCGACTGGAACTGGGACTGACACAAACACAGCTCGCGGAGCGTGCCGGGCTGACCCAGGCGAAGATCTCCCGCGTCGAAGGCGCCGACACCATGCCGACCCTCCCCTTGCTGCGCCGCCTGGCGCTGGCCCTGGACGCCTCGCTGAACATCGCGTTCGACGACGACCACGAGGAAGTCACCTTCATCGCTCACCCGGCGGCCTGAAGGACGACGGAAGGGCCGTACTCCATGCCGGCCTCCTGGGGTTATTCTGGACTCTCCAGTCCACTCCAAGGAGGCGAGCCGTGCGCGGGCAGCTGACGGCGAAGGGGAAGGCGACCCGGAACCGGATCGTCGAAGGCGCGGCCGCGGTGCTCCGGGAGAAGGGGGTCGCCTCGGCGACGCTGGACGACGTCATGGCCCGGACCCGCACCAGCAAGAGCCAGCTGTTCCACTACTTCCCGGCCGGCAAGGACGAACTGCTCGTCGCGGTCGCCCAGTTCGAGGCGGACCAGATCCTGGAGGACCAGCAGCCGTATCTGAGCTGCCTGGACTCGTGGGAGGCGTGGGCGAGTTGGCGGGACACGGTGATCAAACGCTACGAGGCCCAGGGGGACGCGTGTCCGCTCGGGTCGCTGTTCCAGCAGATCGGACGCTCGACTCCCGGAGCACGGGCGATCATGATCGAGCTGACGCGGCAGTGGCAGGGCAGCCTGGCGGCGGGCATCCGCTCGCTCCAGGCCAGCGGTCGACTCCCCGCCGATGTCGACGTCGAGGCGCGATCCGCCGCGCTGCTGGCCGCGATCCAAGGGGGCGTCTCGATCCTCCTCGCGACGGGCCGTTCCGATCACCTGCGCGCCGCCCTCGACCAGGGAATCGCGGACCTGCGCCGCACGGGCTCCACGGTGGCGTGACCCGGCGTCGGACGCCCCACCCGCCCGACCACCACCGCAACTCCCGCCCGGCGAACCTCCGTTCAGCCCGCGCGTCAGCCCGCGATGACGGCGACGCTGTTCCGGCCCCCGTCCACGTCGAGCACGATGCCGTGCACGAAGGCGGACTCGTCGCCGGCCAGATACACGGCGGCGTTCGCGATGGCGTCGGGGGTTCCCGGGCGGCCCGCAGGGGTGCCCTTCATCATGACCACGGCGGGATGGGCCTCTCCGGCATGAGCCCCACCGGCATCGGCATCGCCGGCATGCGCATCGCCAGGCGCCGTGTCCAGCACGACCCCCGGGGAGATCGCGTTCACCCGTACCCCCTGCGGCCCGAACTCCGCCGCCCAGGCCCGCGTCAGGGTCTCCATGGCTCCCTTGGTGGAGCTGTAGAGCGCGCCGATCGGAATGCCCAGGCGGGCGATCCAGGACCCCAGGTTGATGATCGCTCCGCCACCGGCCTCCACCATGACGGGTGCGACGGCCGCCGTGAGGAAGAACGGGGCCTTCACATTGACCGCGTAGACCTGGTCGAAGGTCTTCTCGTCGGTGGCCGTGGTGCGGTCACCCGGGTAGATGCCGGCGTTGTTGACAAGGACGTCGACACGGCCGCCGAGCACCCGCGTCGCCTCCCGCGCCAGCGCCTGCGAGGCGGCCGCGGTGCCGTCCAGGTCGGCCCGTACGAACTCGGCACGGCCGCCGCGTGCGCGGATCCCGTCGACGACCTCCTTGCCGCGCTCGGCGCTACGGCCCGAGACGGCGACGTACGCCCCCTCGGCGGCGAACGCCTCCGCCACGGCCCGCCCGATGTTGCTGGTCGCTCCGGTCACCAGCGCGGTCTTGCCCACAAGCCTCATCGACATGGTTCGGTTCACTCCGTCGTCCGGTCGGTTCTCCACGGTGGAGTGCCACTGTGCGACGATGAAATTGGACTTGCAAGTCCAGAAATCGGAGGGGGCGGGACCGGGGAGAAAGGGCGAGATAGGGCGCGCGCGTGACCGTCCTGCGATCGACCGACACCGCCCAGGCACCATGGAGGGGCACCATGGAGCACGGGAGTCGACACCATGACCCCCCGCACCGCCCCGCCCCGCACCGCCGAGCACCCGCAGATCAAGGATGGCGCCGAGCGACCATGAACCACGCCCAGCAGACCGCCCTAGGCCGTGCCCTCCGCCTCCTCGGCGAGCACGGCGAGGCGCTCAACTCCGACACCCCCGACTCCCGCCTGCACGAGGTCAAGGCGGACCTCAAGCGCGCCCTCGACCTCCTGGACGACAGTGTCAGCGGCGCCGCGCCCACCACCCGCTGCCCCGAGCACCCCAACGGCCCGGTCGACGCCGACGCCCCCGACCTCTGCCTGCTCTGCGAGACCCGGCGCCGCGCGGCCCGCCGCTCCGAGTTCAACGGCCCGGCCGCGACCCGGCCCGCCGACACCACCCCGTCCCGCTACGGCGTCCGCGAGGATCGCCCGCAGGCCCAGCAGCGCTGGCTCCCCGAGCTGTGGAACGGCCAGGCCTGGCAGCTCTGCGGCACCCCGCGCCGCGACCGCCACGAGGCCGAGCTGTACATCACCGCCGCGCGCCGCGGCTCCCGCCCGGCGATGGCGTACCGCCTCGTCCACGAGTTCACGGACTACGAGGTGCTCCGGGTCTGGGGCACACCGGTACACGTGGACATCGAGCCGTTGGGGAACCTCTAGCGGACAGGGGGCACGGGGCAGCGGCCACGGGTCACCGGGCAGTGGCCGTCAGCGGGTGTGGTGACGCTCGGCCTCGCGGACCTTCTGGGCCAGTTCCTCCCTGGTGAACCGGGGCAGGTACGCCGGCGTGCCCCGCTCGACGCGCCAGCCCTCCGCCAACCCCCCGATGTCCAGGGCGTCGAAGCCGAACTCGTCGACCAGCGCGGCCACCGTCGCCCGGGCCTCGGGGTCGTCACCGGCGACGATCGACGCCCGCCGGTTCTCCGTGCCGGGCGGCTGCGCGTCGGCGGTCAGGGCGACGGCCGGGAAGTGGTTGAAGGCCTTCACCACGCGGGCCTTCGGCAGCTGCGCCTGGAGCAGCTCGGACACGGTCGTCCGCCCCTCCTCCAGCTCGGGGATCACGCCGTCGCGGTCCGGGTAGTAGTTGCCCGCGTCGATCACGATCGCCCCGGCCGGAGGCTGCGGAATCTGCGAGTAGTTCGCCAACGGGATGGCTACGACGATCAGTTCGCCCTCCGCGACGACCTCCGCGGCCGTGGACCGCGTGCCGTTCTCGCCGAGCTCCAGAATGATGTCGTACGGGATGTCCCGCGGGCCGCGCGAGTTGCTCAGGAGAACGTGGTGGCCGGCCGCGGCCGCCAGACGCGCGATCTGCTTGCCGATGTTGCCCGCGCCGAGAATGCCAATTTTCGCCATGCCGCACTTCCTGTGAGTCCTGGACTGCTCCATGACTCCACCCTCCGCGTGAGCACTAGTGTCAAGGTCAAATCGAGGGCTGCACGGCCCCCGGCCCGCCACCGACTCCCCGTCGACCACCGGCTCCCCGTCGACCACCGCCTCCCCGTCGACCACGGCCTCGACCGCCCGCAGAAAACCGCGTACCGCCGCACGGGTGCGGGTGAGACTGTCGATGCGGCGTCCGATGTTGCTCACCTGAAGACGCAGTGCCTCTACGGTCTCCGGTGTCGCGCACTCCTGCCGCTCGTCCGGGAGATGCGGGTTCTCCTTGCACCGGAGGATGGAGCGGATGAGTTCCGTGGTGAACCCGGACTCCAGCAACTCCCGGATCATCGCCACCCGCTCGACCGCCGCATCCCCGTACAGGCGATAGCCGTTGCCGTCGCGATGTGCGTGCAGGAGGCCCTGTTTCTCGTAGTAGCGCAGCAGCCGGGTCGGCACCTCTGTACGGCGCGCGAGGTCGCCGATCCGCATGTCGTGGGGCCGCACGGGGGCCGCCTTCCTCCGGGGGTCCGGTCCGGTCAGGTCAGGTCGCATGTGTGGTCGCCGGCCGAGTCGTCGCGGGCTCGGCCGGCTCCGAGGGTGGGTTAGTCGACGCCGAGTACCGCCTTGCCCCGCAGACGGCCCGCCGCCATCTCCTTCAGCAGCGAGTCCGCGCCAGCCCAGTTGTCGCGACGGCCGATCTCGACCCGGAGCTTCCCCTGTGCAGCCAGGTCCAGCAGCGCGTCCATGTCCTCGGCGTCACGGCTCCCGTCACCGTCGCCGTAGACGAAGTGGCGCAAGGTCAGCGAGGCGCCTCCCTGGACCTGTCGGAAGAAGTCCAGCGTGATGGGGCTGCCGCTGGCCTGGCCGAACCAGAGGAACTGGCCGCCGGGGCGCAACTTGTGGGCCGTCTTCGAACCCAGGTCGCCGCCCACGGACTCCAGGACGATGTCGAAGGCTGTGTCCTCGACGGCATCGATGTCGAGGGCGATCTTGGCGCCCAGCGCCGCCATGTGGTCGGTCGGCTGGTCCTGCGCGGCGACGGCGGTGATCTCGGCTCCTTCCGCGACGGCGAGCTGGATGAGCACCTGGCCGACGCCGCCGCCCACGCCCGTGGCGAGAATCCTGCGCCCCTCCAGAGGACCGGCGAGCGCGAGGAGCCGCTGGGCGACCAGCCCGCCCAGGGGGAGCGCGGCCGCGGCCGCGGAGTCCACGTTGTCGGGGACGACCGCGAGGCGGTCCGCCGAGGCGGCGACGTACTCGGCGGCGCCTCCTCCGGAGGGCAGATGGAGGGCGACCCGGCTGCCCTCCGCCGGCCCGCTGCCGTCCACCGCGGCCTTCGCGACCACCCCGGCCGCGTCGATACCGGGGCGGAACGTGGTCGAAGGGGCGCTCAGGTACAGGAAGTCCGCCCGGTTGAGTGCGACGTCGGTCACCCGGATCAACGCCTCGTGGCGCTGCGGGGTGGGGAGTTCGACCTCCCCCAGCTCGGTGAGGGTGTCCGGGTTTCCGGTCGGGATGAGCGCGCGCATGAAAGCACCTTCCGCAGAAATGGTAGTACCGCTACCGCTTCACCGTACGCACAAAACGGTAGTGGAACAACCGGATCAGCTCGCGGCGGAACTGAAGCGGTAGCATCACTACCGAATCAACCGTGCTATCGAGGCAGGGCAGCCATGACCGCCACGTCACCGCGTGCGCCACGCAAGGACCAGGTCCGCAACCGGCGGCTGCTGCTCGACGCGGCCCGCCTGGCCTTCGCCGAGCAGGGTCCCGACCTGAGCATCGAGGCCATCGCCCGGACCGCGGGCGTGGGAGCGACCACCTTCTACCGGCACTTCGCGACCAAGGACGACCTCGTCCTCCAGCTGCTGGAGGACATGTCGCACGGCGCGCACCAGGTCGCGGAGGAGGCCGCCGCCGTCGCCGACGACTGGGATGCCTTCCGCACGGTGTTCACCCGCGGGTGCGCACTCGACGACGCGGGGCTGCGGCTGTTCGACGCCCTGTGCAGGACGAGCCCGCAGGCGGCCGAGTACGGGAAGACTCTCGCCGCCTCCCTGATCACCCCGGTCGCCGACCGGGCCCGGCGGAGCGGCCTGCTGCGCGGGGACGTCACCGCCGAAGACGTGGCGGCGTTCATGCGCATGGCCGACTCGGCCTCGACTCCCCGGCAGCGCGAGACCGCGCACGAGGTGATGCTGGCCGGCCTGCGCACCCCCACCGAGTAACGGCACCGCTCGCGGCACCGCTCGACGGCCGATCCCGCGCCAACCACCGGTTCACCAACGGCCCGCGCCGCTACGGCAGTTCGCGAACCGCGAGCGTTCCGGACCTCCGTGGGCACCTAGCCCGTGGGTACCTAGCCCTTGGGCGCGTGCCGTTCGAGGATCGACCGGACCTGCTCGGCGTCCAACTGGTACACCGTCTCGTGCGCCCGGGGATCCCGCGCGTGGAAGGTGTGGAACATCGGCCCGGTCTCCCCGCCCAGCTCCACCAGCGAGGCCGAGGCGCCCCGCACCGCCCGCTCCGTACCGGGCGCGGTCGTCAGATCGATCCGGTTGACGACACCGGGCGTGACCCACACCGGCGTCGCCTCCAGAAAGCCGAAGAGCTGGACGTGGAAGTGCCCGGTGAGCACGACCCGTACGTCGCTCCCCCGGATCGCGTCCGCCAACTCCCCCGGATTCCGCAGCCCGAAGGCCCGCTGCATCGGCGAATCGAGGGCGATCGGCGGATGATGAAAGGCGAGTACGGTCCCGTGCTCGGCCGGAGTCCTCAACTCCTCCTCCAGCCAGTCCAGTTGGGCCCGGCTCAACTGCCCGTACACCTCCCCGGGCACGAGCGAGTCGAGCGTGACGAACCGGTACCCGCCGACCGTACTGACGGCGGCGCACCCGAACTCCACCGGAAACACGGCGTCCGCAGCGACGTGCCCGCTCCCGAGCACCTTGCCGAACGCCTCCCGCTCGTCATGGTTCCCGGTCGTGTAGAAGACCGGCACCCCACCCATCAGCCGCGCGAACCCACCCACCAGCTCCTTCGCGGCCGCATACGCCTCCACCGCCCCGTCGTTGGCGATGTCCCCGGTGACGACGACCGCGTCCACACCGCGCTGATGCCTCAGCTCGGCGAGCATCAGCCGGAGGGAGTCGGTCGCGTTGATGCCGTGGCGGTTGGGGGCGTCGGTGCGCTCGAGGTGGGTGTCGGACAGGTGCAGGATCCTCATGTCCGGGCACGCTAGCCCGAGTTGGGACCCCCACCAAGAGCCACACACCAAGAGAAACGGCTCAACGCGTGGCCGGCGGCCGCCACATCGTCGTGACCACCTGCCCGCCGGCGGTGACGATCTCGTCGCGCGCCACGAAGCCGACGCTCTCGTACCGCTTGTTGTTGGCCGGGTTGGTCGACTCCAGGTAGACAGGGGCGCCGACCACATCGACCCGGGCGAGCCCCTCCGCCAGCAGCCGCATCCCCAACCCCTTGCCCCGGTGATCGGCGTGCGTGCCGAGGATCGTGAGGTAGAAGAACGGCTCGGCGGGGTGCACCGCCTCGAACTGCTCCCCCACCACCGTGATCGCACGAGCGGTTCCCGCATCCGTGACCCCGGCCAGCCGCCCTTCCAGCCCGGCAGCCTCCTCCTCGGTCAACTCGACCCCGCCCGGCGGAATGAAGACCGCCGCGGCCTCCACCTCCGGCGTCACGAGCGTCCAGGGGTACCGCAGCGCGGAACCGGCATAGACCCGCCACATCACGGCCGCCTGCTCAGCCCGCCGCCGTTCGTCGGGGAAGGCGGGCCCCCAGACCGGGTCGTGGAAGAAGGCGCTGGTGAAGGTGGCGACGACGGCGTCGAGATCGGCGGAGGTGGCGACACGGGCAGAGGTCATACGACGCACGGTACGCATCGTTTCCGCGTGGCCCTAGCGGGGCTGCCCCGTCCCGGCCGGCACCATCCAGCCGGTCGGCCGCACCTTGAAACTCAGGCCGCACCATCCAGCCCGTCGACCGCACCTTGAAACACAGGCCGCACCATCCAGCCCGTCGACCGCACCTTGAAACACAGGCCCGCCAAATTCAGCCCGTCCGGCGTTTGAGGACGAGGCCCCTTCAGGGCCGATGGGGGTCTGGGGGCGCAGCCCCCAGGGACGGTCACCCCCACCGACCCGCACCCACAACTCAGCGCTCAGCTCAGCGACTTCAGCGCCGCCGCGTCATAGGGCGCCAGCTCCTCCACCCGCCCCGCGAGCAGCTTCGCCGCCCACTCCGGGTCCTGGAGAAGCGCGCGGCCCACCGCCACCATGTCGAACTCGTCCCGCTCCAGGCTGTCGAGGAGGTCGTCGATGCCCTTGACCGGAGCACCCTCACCCCGGAACCCCTTGAGGAAGTCCCCGTCGAGGCCCACCGAGCCGACCGTGATGGTCTGCTTGCCGGTGAGCTTCTTCGTCCAGCCGGCGAGGTTGAGGTCGGAGCCGGTGTCCTCGAACTCGGGGAGCCAGTAACGGCGGGTGGACGCGTGGAAGACGTCGACGCCGGCCGCCGCGAGCGGGGTCAGGATCGCCTCCAGCTCCTCCGGCGTCTCGGCGAGACGGGCACGGTAGACGTCCTGCTTCCACTGCGAGTAACGGAAGATGATCGGGAACTCCGGGGACACGGTCTCCCGGACCGCCGCCACGATCTCCGCCGCGAACTTCGTACGGGCGACCGCGTCACCGCCGTAGGCGTCCGTACGACGGTTGGTGCCCGCCCACAGGAACTGGTCGAGGAGGTACCCGTGCGCGCCATGCAGCTCGACCCCGTCGAAGCCGATCCGCTCCGCCGCGGCAGCGGCCTCGGCGAACGCGCCGATGACGTCGTCCAGGTCCCGCTGCGTCATGGCCGTACCGGTGACCTCGTCGCTGCCGATGCGCAGCCCGGAGGGACCGACCGCGGGGGCGTCCGCGTACGGCGGCTGGCCCTGCTCGCGGACCATGCCGATGTGCCACAGCTGCGGCACGATCGTGCCGCCCGCCGCGTGCACGCCCTCGGCGACCTTCGCCCAGCCGGCGAGCTGCTCCTCGCCGTGGAAACGCGGGATGTCGTCGCTCTGCCCGGCCGAGTCGTGGCCGACGTAGGTGCCCTCGGTGACGATGAGGCCGACGCCCGCGGCGGCGCGACGGGCGTAGTACGACACCACGTTCTCCCCGGGGACGCCGCCCGGCGAGAACTGCCGGGTCATCGGCGCCATCACGATCCGGTTCGGGACGGTCAGGCCGTTGAGGGTGATCGGGCGGTCGAGGACTTCGGCCGCTCGGGAGGCGGGGGCGGTCGTAGACACGAGTGGGGGCTCCTCGGGATTACCAGGTATCAGGCATCAGGTACCGAACATCAGGTACCAGGTGGTATGTGCGTATGCATCGATCATGCGTCAACAACAACCTCCCGGCCAAGCCCCTCATTCCGACCGGTCGGCGCCGCACCCTGTGATCCCGGACACGCCCGAGGGCGGCACCCCCTGTCGGAACAGGAAGTACCGCCCTCGGTAAGACCGTTGATCAACCAGAGGTCGATCAGAAGTCCATGTCACCGCCCGGCATGCCGCCGCCGGCGCCCGCGCCGGCACCGGCCTTCTCGGGCTTGTCGGCGATGACGGCCTCGGTGGTGAGGAACAGCGCGGCGATGGACGCGGCGTTCTGTAGGGCAGAGCGCGTGACCTTCGCCGGGTCGATGATGCCCTCGGCGATCATGTCCACGTACTCACCGGACGCGGCGTTGAGGCCGTGACCGATGGGCAGGTTGCGGACCTTCTCGACGACGACTCCGCCTTCGAGACCACCGTTGACGGCGATCTGCTTCAGCGGGGCCTCGAGCGCCAGCTTGACGATCGCGGCACCGGTGGCCTCGTCACCCTCGAGCTCGAGCTTGTCGAAGACGTGGCCCGCCTGGATGAGCGCGACGCCGCCACCGGCGACGATGCCCTCCTCGACGGCCGCCTTCGCGTTGCGAACGGCGTCCTCGATGCGGTGCTTGCGCTCCTTGAGCTCGACCTCGGTGGCCGCGCCCGCCTTGATGACGGCGACGCCACCCGCGAGCTTGGCGAGGCGCTCCTGGAGCTTCTCGCGGTCGTAGTCCGAGTCGCTGTTCTCGATCTCGGCGCGGATCTGGTTGACGCGACCGGCAACCTGGTCCGCCGAGCCCGAGCCGTCGACGATCGTCGTCTCGTCCTTGGTGATGACGACCTTGCGGGCGCGGCCGAGGAGATCCACGGTCGCGTTCTCCAGCTTGAGGCCGACCTCCTCGGAGATGACCTCGCCGCCCGTGAGGATGGCGATGTCGCCGAGCATGGCCTTGCGACGGTCACCGAAGCCCGGAGCCTTGACGGCGACGGACTTGAAGGTGCCGCGGATCTTGTTGACGACCAGCGTGGACAGGGCCTCGCCCTCGACGTCCTCGGCGATGATCAGCAGCGGCTTGCCCGACTGCATGACCTTCTCCAGGAGCGGGAGCAGGTCCTTGACGTTGGCGATCTTCGAGTTGGCGATCAGGATGTACGGGTCGTCGAGGACGGCCTCCATACGCTCCATGTCGGTGGCGAAGTACGCCGAGATGTAGCCCTTGTCGAAGCGCATACCCTCGGTGAGCTCAAGCTCAAGACCGAAGGTCTGGGACTCCTCGACGGTGATGACGCCTTCCTTGCCGACCTTGTCCATCGCCTCGGCGATGAGCTCGCCGATCTGGGTGTCGGCGGCGGAGATGGAGGCCGTAGAAGCGATCTGCTCCTTGGTCTCCACGT
>Ga0307510_10003433_pt1 | contig 18477 bp, 7 predicted proteins | sample 12_EM_MG_FD_207224 | JGI IMG/M metagenome (GOLD analysis project Ga0307510, IMG submission 207224) | Populus trichocarpa ectomycorrhiza microbial communities from riparian zone in the Pacific Northwest, United States - 12_EM | ecosystem: Host-associated > Plants > Roots > Unclassified | place...
AATTAGCTATTTATTTTAAAATATTTGATTCATCGATCGCATGTGATGTAATCATTAACATGCTGAAACAATAGTATCTTATAAGAGTTTGATGTCTCAAAACAATTCGGCCGACTGCTCAAAAAGCCGAAAAGAAACCATATATGCAGTTCCATCCATGTTGCATGAACTTCAACGACATAATCATCCATGGTAATGAAATATTGAATACCTTAATGCCTGCGTCTTAGGCATTACATCAAGAAATCTCTTTATTTTCGCAGAAAAATCATTTAATTATATATGAAGAAAACAAAATCCCTATTCCGACTTAAGTTGCAAAACCCCACAATCTGGATTGAAACGGAAAATTATAGGCTCGAAATCTGAGTTGCTAGTTAAAAATATAAGTCAATTGACTCAACTAACCAACTTAGATTTATTAAAGAAAAATTTGAAACGATCAGATAGAATAATTAACTTGGAATCAATAAATTAGAAGTTAAAAATTATAACTTTTAATTAAAATAATTTTTATTTAATTTTATAACTAACTTTTAAAAAGTTATTTTTAACAAAAATATGATGGTAATTTTTTAAAAATAAAAATTCCAAAGATAACTTAAATCAACTACAAAAATCATATACCAAATGTAACCTTGATTTTCATTATTTACTTACTGGAATAATTTCTTCTGTATATCACTAGGAAATGATTTATTATATTCAATAGCATATTTCCTCTTCTAAGGATGATAAGATTCAGTTGGAGAATTAATTCGATTTGGAATATTAAATAAACAAAATGAACAACTAATACCTAAAGTTAAAAATAAATCACATATATACACCTAAGAATTTAAATCTTTTAATACACTCAAAACTCAATTATTAAATTTAATCAATTCTAATAACTCCTAGCCACTTCATTATAATATAGCATGGGGTTTGTTTTCTATTTTTTTTAACAAATTAAGGTATATAAATACTTTATTATTTATATGAACAATAAAACATTTTTTTTCACTATTCAAAAAATTGTTATTATATGAATCGTGATTAATAATTCTACCTTATCATTTATTAAATAATGAAGAGAGAGAGTTGTCACTAGCCTTCTAGTTTTTTTTTTTTTTTTTGCTGTAAATAAAATGTTATAACCTCAGGGATTTTTTTATAGAGGATGGACATGGGTGACCCCAAAATTAATTCGCATATATATATATATATATATATATAATATGAATTAATTGATGACCTGTATTCCACCTGCACCTGTGAATGGACTTGGTCTCTGCGCACTTATGGTGCTCCTTTTTTTTTTTTTTTTTTTTTTGTGGTTACTAAGGCACTTACTCAGACCCTTCTGCTATCATAAAGCAACAGAGAAAAGTAAAAATTGATTGCTGACAAAGTTCCTTTTATGTCTTGAATTTTTTTTTTTATGTTTTTCCTCTTTGCAATTATTGTACAATGTATATTGTTTCTTCCAGGACGCACGTATAGACTGACGTAGTCCCTCCTTTCAGGAAAATGGTAGAGAGTCAGGTGACGGCAACTAAAATGCTCTCGGGCCACCACGTGTTTTCCAGGGGCTGTTCCTCTCCTTTTCCCTTGTCAAATTTCTAGGTCATATGTTGCAGAATGCAGACTTGCAGTCCCTATAAATAGGACACCGAGTTAATTAGCTCTCTACTTGCAAAAAACATTCTTCTGAATAATACTTAGAAACTTCGTCAACAACAAGAAATATCTTGATTGCACCATTCAATGGCAAGACTTTCCATGTCTTCAATACTCTTCGTCGGGCTTCTCTTCGTAAGCTCTCTGCTTTTGATAGTCTCGGAAGCTCGTCTTCTCAATGTGGTGGAGTCACATGGCTCTGTAAACAAAGGGATTGGTGCGATATTCTCCGATGGGTTGCATATTGAAGAGATTAAAAACAGCGGTCCAAGCGAAGGAGGGAGGGGCCATGCTTCCAAGAATGTCAACACCCAAGAAACCCCCGACGGTCCTAGCCCTGGTGCGGGTCACTGATATAATATTGAACCAGTCTTCTGTGAATCGATTATTCTTTTAATCTTTGTAGCTTGCTAGCTATATAGCAATTCATTCCTATATAGATTCTCATGATTATTTTCATTAATTTAATTTTACTTGGCAATGAGGCTTTCTTCCATATAGTTTCTCTCTTACGAGCAGAGACATGATCTTTAATTTTCTCCAGCCTGACTAAAGAAAACCTTGTTTTATCTAGTAATAACCAATAGGAGTTTCAGGCAACTTGATCTCATGATCAGCTAGCTTACAATTGGCTACTGAACATCATAAAGGTTTTCAGACCATGCCGAAATATGTTCCTCAGTGACACACATGATGTCTTCGTACGTAAGTTGAAAAGGGACCTTAATTTGGTGCTTATATTAATTAAGAAAAGGAAAAAATGTACGTATCAATGCAACTACATCAATCACATTTATCAAGACAATGCCAGTACTAGCTAGCAATCTCTTCCACTAATGGTCACTCAATTTCTTCCCACGGTTGCTCTTATTACATCACACCACTAGAAAAATAAAGCTTTTAGCAACTATCTAATCCATTATCCATTGCAGATAAAATTAAGATTTGTTTCTGATAAAAATAGCAACAAAATGAGCAATAAAAAAAATATGAGATTTTTTATTGTTGAAATCTGTAACTGATAATTAATAACGAGAAAATTCATTGCTGAAATTAGTAATAGATTTGCCGAGTTATTTCTAATTAGCTACAAAAAATCAATTCCTGTTTATATAGATTTTTTAATTAATTTATATAATTTTTTTTTAATTTGTTTTGGTTTATTATTATTTTGATTAATTATTTATGGATATTTTGAAAGTTGTTGAAATTAAATATATACACAACATACACTAATATTTAAAACTACTTCATCAACAAAAATAAATGGAATAAAAATAAAAATTAAAACTCATTTAAACTTAAATTAATGCAAATAAATCACAATACAATAAAAAAGATATAATCATAGTGCTCATGGTGCAAACAAACTAGGATACTATTGATCAACGCAAGGTTGATATGTACTACACATTAGCAATAAAAAATTCGTTGTAAATTTCTTAGATAATTTATTGTTCTTCAACAACGAATTTTTCATTGCTGATATTAAAAAATAAATATATACACAATTTGTTAATCTGTTTCTAAATCAATAACATGATTATTTCATTGCTAAAATCCGATGCTGACAGCTCTAGTTTTTAGTAGTGTCAATTGCATTAACACGGAAAGAAAGTTTTATAGCTATCTACCTTCGACCATGAGAACCTGTGTCCATAAGTTACAAAAATCTGCATGGCTAGCTACATCAACATTCGATGAGACTTTTAGAAATAAAAAAGAAGATACATTTCCTAACCAACGAGAATTGGGTCTAGTTCTTTCTGTAAAGCGAATATGATTTAAATCCCTGCCGGTAGTGGAACCCGCTTTAAGGTGCACGATGATACCACAAATTAAGAGGATTAGTCTCCTGATCTGAAAGGAGCCGGAGGATACCCTGGTGCAATAAAAAAAAGAGAGGAAAACCTAACCCTTGCCCCACCCTAAAAGGCGTAGGGTGCATCCTTTAAAGAGTCTCCATCCTTGTTCGTCCATGACGTATTAGTCGTCGTTTTTCACAAATTGTATGAGCAGAAGCTCTTATCTTCATGTTTTTCATTTTTTTAATTTTGAATATACATACTTTTGAGCCAATATTTAATGAACTTTTTGAGAAAACTGATTAAAACACTTTCGAGGAACAGGATTATAAAAGATAAATTTCTTTAAAAAATATAAAACAAAAAACAGGTTCCATAATATGACCAAGTTCTAGCATAACTATGCAGTTTAATTATTTCTACTAAAAATGGATTGTGTCAGGGAGAGGTCTTGCTTTCTGCATATGGATGGGGGCTCTTAGAAAGCAAAGAAAACAATACCTGAAGAAGAGATGCATCATGGCTATATTTTCCTGAAGAGTTCGAGAATCGAATACGAACAAACTCAAGACGGTAGGACTGCTTCAAAGTGCTGTGAACTACCACCAAACTTGGCTGCTTCCTTCTGTTTTGTTCGTTTCTGTTCAAAGCTTTGACAGTCAAAATCAACACCTTTAACAGGACTCCAGGAAACAACAACGCGTAATGGTTGTTGTTTGCTGTATGATTTAGGTATTTGTTCTCCTCAAATTTTTGTTAGCTAACATGATATGCTATTAAGTATGTGTTTTAAGCGGTTGATTTGCCTTCTTATCATACATTCTCACCGATCATTTCTAGGCTTCCGGGGGAGGTTCTTATAATCTTTATTGTGTTGGAATATTTCTGATACCTTTTGCATTTGGATTATTTTGCAACTTCTCTCTCGTAACAATTTTATTCAAGCTTTGGCTTGGATTTGGTCTGACAAATTGATCCGTAAACTAAAATAATAGAAATATATAACACATAAATAAAATACCAATATCAATTTAGTGCATAATTGAGTCTGTTGTTGTTGATGTTTCATGCATACCACTATCAATTTACTGTATAATTGAGTGGGCAGACTTAACTTAAACCAATATGCATTTCCAATGTATATGAAATAAGTTCTCTATTCTCTAGCATAAGGCTTCCAACATCAGCAATTTTATACTTTTAATCAATATAGCATGAACTCCATGTTTTTTCCCTAAAAAAATAATAAAAATTATGCATAATTATTAAACCTGTCTGCACATAGGATGACCAGGACAGCCCAAATCAAAAATTAATATCATATAATTTAATTCTCATTTTTAACCCATAATCAATATAAGCTCGAAGTTATATTTGTAATTCCTGGAATTTCGTTCCATATCTCATTTCATAAGAACCTCTAGATGGAGTATTTTTCAATATGAGTTGATTATTGACTCGATTTTATTTAAGTGATCTGATTGATTCATTTATAATTTGGTTCATTAACTCAATCATAAATGAGATTTAGCTGAATTAATTTTTTTTTTATTTTTTTATTATAAAAAGATATCATCTCAGTTTTAAAAAAATTAAAATAATATCTTTATAAAATAATATAAGCTGACTCAGCTAACTCGTGAAATGTGAAGTGATAACCTTGTGATGATGGACGATGACTGATGAGCAGGGGCCATCTACCATGGATAATAAGCCTACTTGCCAATATGACCCAAGCCCTAAAATCCCTGGTCATTGATCAAATATCACCCGGCTCGGACTATCTTTGGGTTTTAGCGTAATTTCAACGAGCCCACGTATCATTCCATTTCCCAAACTTCTTCGTCTTCTTTATCCTCTCTCTAAAAAAAACCTCCATTACCATAGCTTGCAAAGCAAAATGGGAAGCTCAGACACTGGATTAAACAACGATGATGACTCAGCGACCGTGTCAGATGAGTCAAACACAGAGACAGACTCAGACATGAGAACCGAAACCGACGAGGAATGTCAGTCTTCGCACCCTCCATCTGTATTTGTAAATGATGAGAAGGTCCTCGCTTTTCACTCTGGACAATACTATGAAGCCAAGGTAATTGTAATATTCAGAGAAGGTTGAATCTTTATGTTCTTTTTTTCTTTATTTTATTAAAATTGAACGTAATTTGAATAATTCCATGTAAATAGGTGATAAGAGCTTTATATGAAGAAAACAAATGGGGTTTTTTTGTTCATTACACAGTAAGGATCAACTGCCAAGTTGTCTAATTTTATGTTTATTTGTGCACCCACTTGCCTTTCCTTGTCCTTTGAAGTATTTTAATTGCGTAATGTCATGTGTTTTGCAGGGGTGGAACAAAACGTGAGTAGCATCTTCTATGGTACTGAAACTTGGGATTTATGTTTTGAGGGAGTTAGGCAGGTTGTTGTTTGTTGGGACTATAAATCTGCTCAATTTGCTACTTTTAGTTCTTCGAAAGCTCCGTTCGAGTTTCTTTTCTGATGAATTACTTTCTCCCTGCTTAAACTCCTCAAGTATTGTTCTTTTCCTTCTACTTGAGAGCTGAAGGAAGTTACTGAATTGGGGGGAGAGAGTGTTTCTTCTCAAAGCTTTATCCCTTCATTCTGGCCTTCTTTTATGTTTTTATGATCTTGAAACAACCATGTTCTAAAGGATTGTATTTGGAGCACATTTAGCTCTTTGGATTTTAATATCCAGTTTAATTTCTACATAAAATATGTATTTTTGCTTGAAAGTTTTGGAATGCTTGTTGGCTGGTGCTGAGAGGGTGGATGGAGTTGGAGTTGATTATTTTTTTTGAGGGGGGGATGCTATGCTAAAGCTTTTCTCATTCGTTGATTGTTTACTCTGCTTGTAAAAAACTCTGCCCTTTTGTCATTTCTTGAACTTCTGTTTGTGAACAGTTGGGATGAATGGGTTGGAACGGATCGTTTGCTGAAGCACACTGAAGAGAATGTTCAGAAGCAGAAAGCCCTCAAAGAACGATTGGAAATGGAGATGAAAACAAAGGCGGTACAGGCACCACAAATGAAACTGAAAAATTCTGGTGGTTAGTATGATTCTCACACTAAATTTACTACTGTATAGTGTATGTTGAAACTTTGATATACTAAGTATGATTACATGATGATGCAAGTACTTTATATTTCCATTTCTTTTTAAAGTTATTGTATTGGTTGTTGTAGAACATGCACTTTTACTTATTGTGGAATGAAGAATATGATCCGTAATACTGTATAGAATCAGAAAATATTTGGGATAAATGGAATAGTGATTGGATTGCTTCCTATTGTCTTGTGTTATTGGATAATGTGCACAGATGTTGATTGTTCTAGTTTCTATTTTCTGTCTAGTTTTAAAATTGGAGATTGTGTCCCTTATCTCCTATCCTCAGCATCATACATAAGAGTTCACTGTTCCAGAATTTGGTTTGCTGTAATCGTTGTAAGATCATAAGTTAGAGATACATGCAACTTCAGTCTTATTAAGAGGAAACTTGATGGTTGAGGTCAAAATAAGTCTTTCAAAGCAATTCAAACAGTCCCTCAATCTTGATGCAAATTTAATAGCATGACATGCTTTGTTATTAAATCCATTAAATTTGGATTCTGATCCATGGTTTGTTTCCAAAATAGATCATTGGTGGCCCAAAGAAGGGAAAAGTTGCCTTAATTTACCATTACAGATGGAACCTTTGTTATTCAGGAGAACCTCCACTAAGTTTACTTTAATCTTACATGCGGGAAAAAAAAAAACCTTGTAATTGTTGATTGCAAGATTCTTTTTGGTAATCCTTTGGACTGGCTATTTCTTAAAGCTGTTCTGGGGACATATATGCAGTTTCAAGGGGAAGGAAGCGGAAAAATGACAATCTTAATAAGGTACTCTCCGGTTTATTGAAGCCTTGTGCACTTTTGGTTTGCCCATGTCAATCTAAGTGTATTCCTTATCGTAAAAAATTGAATCAGCTAAGATTTTTTTAAAAAAAATTAAAAGGTTTTCCATTGATCATTTGGCATCTTTTTGCTTAGCCTGTTGTTTTGACTGTTAGGAAAAAGATCTTGTACCCTTGGAAAAGCTGGTGAATCTCCAAATTCCACCAACACTAAAGAAACAACTTGTTGATGATTGTGAATTTATCACTCATCAGAGCAAGGTAATTATTGTCACTATTCACAGCTGGTTTCTCAGATTTAAATATTTTGTAAAATTACTTGTGTACACCACTGTTACATTTCTTTGTGTTTCCCTCCCTTGCCGCCAATCTTTTTCCTTTTTCTTTCATCATCTTTTCCATGCCTGTTTTACTTATTTCTCTGCTCAATTGTAACTAATTAAGCAGCACTACTGACTGGCTGTTTTAAATTTCAACTTGTTTGACAGCATAGACAAGTAAGATTTGATTACTACAGTGCTGAAATAATTGTGTTATCATTCTAATGATTAGCTTGGCATTATATCTGTTTGTTTAGCTGAAGAGTTAACTTTAAAAACTGATTTAATGTATTTTTTTTTTATCTCTTTTCTTTCAGCTCGTGAAACTTCCTCGTGCCCCAAATGTCCAAGACATATGTAAGAAGTATTGTGAGTATAGGTCAAAAAAAGATGTCATGTAAGTAGAGAACCTGCTCTTTTGTCAACATTTTATTATACCCTTGGGGACTGCTACTCTTAAGTTATAAGATTTAGCCCAAGTTACTAGAAATAATTATTTCAATAAATATTTGGAAACTTTTTTATTCTCTGCTGACCAGAGGAGAGGGGAGAGTGTTTAGATTTTTTATTGTCAATAAAGGAAGTACCCATCTGTTCTAGTATTCTTGATCTGTATTTTCAGTGCTCTTAGGTTTTATGATTTGATGGGTGTAGGATGCCTGAATCAACTGCTGAAATTATGAAAGGTTTGCGCTGTTACTTTGACAAGGCCTTGCCAGCAATGCTTCTGTATAAAAGTGAGCGGCAACAGTATACTTATGCAATTAGAGATGATGTTTCTCCCTCAATGGTATATGGTGCTGAGCATCTATTACGCCTCTTTGGTATGTTTACTCTTTGCTGTGGGAAAAAATAAATCGTGTTTTCTTTTTATCAAAAATAGCTTTGAAAACTGTGTTTGGTTTCCTTTGTCCACATTTTTTAAATCAGTGAGCTAGAAACTTGTCTTCTGGCAATAGATGTAGCATCGAATTCTATGCAACACTGGTTTTCACAGGATGCTTCTTGCTGTTCATACTAGTACTTAATACATTTGTCTGTGCACAGGCCTCGAGAAGTATAGCATGGTGGTACTGATATTTATTGGAAATACAGATGCTGAAATACACTAGCTATCTATCTCAACTTATTGTGCTAATATTCTCCTTGTTGCATTTTCAGTTAAGTTGCCTGAGTTATTGGTTCATGCAAACATTGAAGAGGAGACACTGACAGAGTTGCACCAAAAATTGGTTGACTTTCTGAGGTAGGAACTCCAATCATTAATAAATCCTTATGGCTGGACTTATGTTCTGTATTTACCACCTTTATTTAGGTTTGAGTTTCCCGAGATACTGATTGATCAAGAGCAAAAGATAGTTGGATCAGAAGTCTAACTTGGACTAGCTGCACCATGATGTCTGCAATACATTTTTTTCATCTGCAATACCCGCTGACAACCATGAATTCCGAGCTCATGTCATCCTTTTGTGGCAATTAGAAATCTATATTATCACAGAAATTAAGTCCAACTAATAGTCTCAGAAGAATTAACTTAGTTTACTGTTGTGTGTAATTCCAACTGTTGAACTTCATTGGAACAAATAGAATTCAAGTGACGTAGCTTGCTTTGTGTATGTTTCTGGAAAATTATTTCAGATAATCAGTGTCTATGATGCTTCAGTTTCATGTTTTTCTTTTTTCATTTAGGAATTCCGTCATACTGATATACTGTCTATTTTCATGCAGGTTTCTACAGAAGAATCAGAGTGCTTTTTTCCTCTCTACATATCATGTCCCAGAAGATTCTGAAGCAAACACCATCAAACAAGATCACTAGGTTGGGGGCATAAGGATGTCAATTTGTACATAATACACCATCAAATACAACTGAACCATTTTAATCTATCCCCTTTCTACGTTAAAAACTTCTGAGATTCAAGTGTATGTCATTCACTTGCGAACCCTTTTGTGAGAATCCAGTAGTTACTTAAACTAAATTGATTATCTAGATGGTATATGCCAACTATCTTTAGCTATCTTGTCTTGCAAGGTACGCAGGTGGCTGTGCCCAACTTTATTAGAATCTCTTTCACTACCTAGCAAGAGAGAGTTAGGTTTGAAATTGAGAGTGTCATTTCCAAATTGTTCTTCTTTAGTCAACTTCAGTGTGTGAAGGAATTGCATCTCGTTGAGAGACTTTTGAAAAATCTAAGAGAGTGGTGTTTAAATCAATGCTCAGATTTTTATCTTCCTCGTTAAATTCCAAGACAATGAGACTCGTGTAGTACTCAATTTGTCTAACAGCAGTGATAAGAATATTCTCCTGTAGCCCAAACTATTCATCTATTTTCTTTGTATTGGTAATTACTCACTGAATACTCTAGAATTTCTCGACAAGCACTATTTTTTATGAACTGTATACTCGAATTTACATAACTAATTCAACGTATCCAAATCTTTTGAAACCGGTGCCAGCAAAAGGGTATCTTGTTTAAAAACTTGGGGTTATGATCGGGCCTAGCCATGAATCAGCACGCCTAGAAGAGTAGTTGCTTTGACTTCTGGACGGGATAAGACAATTTTTGTTGATTTGAAGCTTCTCCAGGGGGTAGCTTCTCCGAAGTTTGAAGAACAAGATTGCCGGATGCCACTGTTTAGTATAGTTGGAGTTGCACTCGAGAGAGGGAGGTTGAATATTGCCCCGCATGATCAAAGCAAGCAGAGGAAAAACCGTTCCAGTTTTCAGCAGGGAAAACTTAAGAGCCTTTTGCATTAACTGGTCGATCTCTATTTTCCATCCAAACTATTGTTGGAAGCTGAAAGCATTGTCCCCTACAGAAAATTAGAACCCTGCAGAGAAAATACCATTCTCTGGAACAAAAACATCGTTTGATTTCTCATTTGACAGAGATGGGTATTGTTGAAGAGTATCTATGGTTTGCAGAAGATGAAAAACGAATTTGCAACAAGCAGAAGAGAGCGAGAAAGAGAGCTGAAAGACTGAGAAAGCCATTAGTAATTGCATTGCCATCAACTTCAAGTACTTTTATCCAAGGAAGGATTTACTTGTACATGAATAAAACTTTTAGTATTGGATGATTTCTCAACCTTAAATTTTTATTTTTATTTTTATTTTGTCGAATGATTAGTATTAGAAAAATCAAATGGATTGGGTCATTTTTTATTGCATTCCATCATTATTTTCTTTTGTTTTGCTGCGACTGTTGCTTGTTGACAATGTCTAGATATGAACTGTGCAACATCAATTTTCACCTTAAAAATAAAGATAAAAACGTAGTTGTTAAGCCTGGTTGTTTTTAGCAGGTCAACTCATAAAACTCATCCATCTCGACCTAACCTAGATGTATTTCAAGTTAAATAAAAAAATATTAACGTTGTAAAATTTAATAGACAAGTCGGTCGATCCAATCAAATTAATCCATAACCAAATTCACTCGGCTGCTCCAGCCCAACTAGAAAAAATAAAGCAGAAAAAAAGAAGAGAAAGCAACCCGTTTAAAAAAGAAGGATAATTGATTGTGTTACTTCTCAAGGCTGAAGATATTTTAGTAGAGTATCTGAGGAGCTGTTTCCCTGGATGCTTTAGTGGCAACAATAATGAATGAACAGTAATCGGAAACATCCTCAATTTAAGCACCAGCTTCTCCTAGTACCCATCCAATCAATGCATCCACCGAATCTTCAAATGTTTTTTTCCTACCGTTAATTAAGTGGAGTCATCAACCACAAGCAGCAAACTCAATCCTTCCGACCTGGTTAAAACGAACCCGAAAGACGCCACCTAAAAGTCCAACACAAAATTCCAAAAAGTGTAATTTATTATTATTTATTTTTTAAAAATCTTGTTTGATAGATCGTGAGAACGGTTAAAATTATTTTTCAAGTTTTTTTTTATAAATCCAGAAATTCAATTAAGATAATGTTTTAAGATTTTCGGTTCTAATTGCCGTCTGAAGTTTATGTCTTTCTAGTTTATTTTTTTCGAAATATAAAAAGATTTATTACCATTCAGAATTTATCCTTAAAATTACCAGGTACAGCCCCTCAATCATCCTCATCAAGCAAGCCAACAACCAAACAAAATCATTCGGTCTGAGTTTTTTCTCCCTCTCCGAAGGAAAAACAAAATCATCTTTTGGTTTTTCTTTCTGTATACAAACAAAAACGGTTGTGTCCTTTCTGTGCGTCACTTTACTTCAGTGCAGGTCATTTAATTCCAGTTTTCTTGAATTTAAATTAAAGATTAATAAAAATAAAAGGAAAGATCGTTTTTTTTTTTTTTCAATTTATATTCAAAAGAAATTTTGTTCCTTCGAGATCCTCTTCTTCTCTGCCGAAGAAAACTGCTCTGTACACTACCAAAATTATTACTTCTGTATAAAGCAACGATTAAAGCAACTTTAAAGAAAACAAATTAAAAAAAAAAAAAACAAGAGTTTTTTTCTCCTTTTTGCCCTCCTCTCTCATTCTCTCTCCGAGTCAACTCAGCTGCTTCATCATCATGCCCAGATGATCATGATCATGGCCGTCACTAACAATCTACTTCTCTTCTGCTTGGCTACTCGATTCTGCTAATACCAATTCGTTTAACCACAGCGTTCCTTATAGCCTCTGTTCCCAAACAGAGCCCATTTTGCTCAATCCCGGACATATAGTTCCTCACTTCCTTCCTTATCATCTCTTGCATGACTGCTAAAAACTCAGCACTGAAAAACTGGTTCTCAAGTCGAGACCCAGGATTCTTCTGTTGCAGAAATGAAACTTGCTCCTGTTGCTGCACAGCCACTGCAGCTTGTGGGGGTGCAGCAGGTGTTTGCACCATAGGTGTCGGGTTAACAACATGGGATCCAGAACTTGAGCCAGAACCCGGAGCCTGACAAGTAATGGATCCAGGCAGAGACAGGGATAATGAAGTCGGTGGATCGACGGTCGGAGAGGACACGTCAATCGACAAACTAGGTGGGACAAGAGAGGCGGTTTTGACTGGCGGCCTGAAAACGGGAGATGAATTCACGCCGGGTATACTTGAATCGCTCAAATCGGATCCGGATGGGCTACTCGGGTTCAAGTGTAGACCCGAACCCGCCCCGAGACTTGCGGATCTTTTAAGAGGCTGTTGTTGTGCGTCGTCGTTTAAGTCATCAAACATGGAAGAACATTTTCTCTTGAGGGTTGAGTTCCAGTGGTTCTTGATAGCGTTATCGGTGCGCCCATTGAGAAGGCGGGCGATGGTGGCCCATTTGTTGCCGATACGAGCATGGGCCCTGATGATTGTGTCATCTTCTTCAGCACTAAATGGTCTGTGCTCGACCTCAGGGGACAGCTGGTTGCACCATCGCAACCTGCATGATTTCCCAGATCGACCAGGGATTGATTTGCTTATCAGGGACCAGTTTCTTGGTCCATAGGTTTGGACTAATCTCTGTAACGCCTCGTCTTCTTCGGGGCTCCATGGACCTTTAATCCGATCCACATCTTTTCTCGAAGAAGCCATGGATTGATTTAGAGATAAATTAAGCCCTAAATTAAATATAAATTAAGGAGGGTTTTCTTTTCAAGTGGTGGAGGCAGAGCCTCGCCGTGTTTTATATGAAAGAACAGTGAATGGAGTGGAAACGGGGGGGTATATATATATACATGGAAGGGTTAGGGATGACTGGTTAAGCCGGTTACAATGACCGGTTATGGCCGTTAAAAGAGTGAGGATTCTTCCTGGCAAGGCAGTTACTAGTAAACAGCTGTCAAACTAACACGCGTCGTCTGTTCGTTTATCTAACTTTTTAAAAGCTATTTGAAAAGTAAACAATAACAAATACTATCTAAAAAATCCAAAAACAGCAGAAAAAATAGATAAATAAATAAATATTATTTAAAAAAACACGATCAATGCCGCAGTACCGAACAGTGTTTGACAATCACCACTCACTTCCACTCGAGATAGAAATAACTGACTCATCTGCAGTTGGCATAGTACAGCTCGCCAAGTTCACACACAAATAGAGCCTATAATATAGAGGAAAAAACTAAAAATGCCTAACTGAAATTCAAATTTCGAGATTCTTTTGTTTTTAAGATTATATTGTTATTTGTTAGTACTGCGGTTTCGAAGTCATAAAAAAAAAGCTATTAGGTATCCACAGTCCAAGATCTTAGTTATAAAAAACCAATATAACTTTTAAAAATATATTTTTTTAATTGAAAATATATTAAGATAAAAAATAGATTTTTTTATTTTTATATTAACATAAAAAATTATATAAAAAAAAGTATCTAAAAAATTAATTTCATATTTTTTAAAATAATTTTAGAAACATTTTTAAAACATGTCAACCACTCTAATTATAATAAAAGGATTTTTTGAGAGAAAAAAAAACGTGGGGATTAAGACATGGACGGGAGGGGGGGGGGATGTGAATGTGATTCTTATCCGCTAAGGAGAAAATAATAATATTTTTTTAAAAAGAAAAGGGCAAATAAAATGAGGGGTGACTTTGACCAAAGACAGGCTGGAGAGCATTTACGTCCGATGGATTTATTTTAAAATTGATTTAAAATGAGAAGGGAGTGAAAAGGACGCACGGAAGTAGTGAGCTGGCAGAAAACGACAAGAGTTGAGAAGCAGAATCAGGGGACGAACGGTGCTAAAATCTTGTCAGTCCAGCCTGTCACGGGAGGCCCACTCGCCATTACCCTCTTCTCTAACGGCCTTCTCCCCCACCACTGCCACGTGCCAGCCACGCTCCTTTCCTTGCTGAACTGCCGAAACCGACCTCACCGTCTTTTTTCTTGCGTTCTTATTTATTTATCATCTCTGCCTTTACGAGGCTTTCCCTGTTGTTTCGTTTCCCCTCTTCGAATTTTGAACGATAAAACACGGATCGCCTCGTACCCATGTCATAGTTGTACAACTTCGGAGGAGGATTGCCCTTAGCAAGGCAGTAATAATAATAATTATTATTATTATAATCATAACAATATTGTTTTCTGTCATATATTTTTTATAAAAAAAAATCAATAAGTTGAGAGTTAACTGAGTCATTAAGTTAACCACGATTTTTTATTGAGTTAATCAAGATTTGTTTTTCTATTTTTTTCAATCCAAACATGTCTTCGAATTGATCTTTCAGGCCTGGGTTTTGGGTTCGTCTATAACTCGTGTAGCGTATCTTGTATCAAAATCTTGTACTTCTTTTTCTTCCTTCTTGTTATTTCATGTAATACTATAAGATAAAAACCACGTGATCACATAATACAGATTTATTCAAAACATAATGGTTCAAGAGCTAAAATTTAATTATAAGTAAATAATTTTATTTATTTATTAGGTATAAAAAAAACATTATAAGCAATTATGGAGATAAAAAAAAAAAGGGTTCTAGATATTATATCTTATCACAACGAATTATAAATTAAGAGGCACCGTCTGCTAAAAAAAATAAAAAAAATTAAGAGACACCATGCCGACAAAAGGTTTTGATGTTTTTAAGCAAGCATGGCAACAAGATAGATTCATAATAACCAATGTTACCTCACACGTGGCTAAGAGTATGAATTGGATGAATTTGATATTTTAGTTTTGAATACTGGATTCATCATTTTAAAAAAATAATTGAATTCATTTAAATACATCATGTTAGTATAGAGATACACCTTATAAATAAAAACCGAGTACACACGAGTTCAAAATTGAATAATCTTGTTAGCTTGCGAGATGAGTGAGGAGTCTCATAATATAAAAGGTTTGGAAATAAGATTAATGTGTTGGATAATTGGTTAATTTTTTAATTTAAGTAATTTAATCTATTATTTATAGTTAAGGTATTTGGTAACTTGATATAAAAAACTTAGAGGATTGATAATTAGTAGTAGGTGATGTCTGCTAAGCCAATATGATCGGTACTTATTGTAGTAGCAGGTAATGTCTGGTAAGTCAGGTAACTAATAGGTGTTGCAGCAGCATATAATGTTTAGTAAGTCATGTGATCGATAGTTATAGTAATAGCATGCGATATTTGTTAAGTCAGATGACCGATAATTGTGGTGGTAGCAGGTGATGCCTAGTATGTCATGTAATCGATAGTTAATACTTATAAAAAATCTTTTTTGATAGACATGAGAATTTTTCAATGGTAAAATTAATAATTTTGGAGCGAGAAAAAATACAATGATATTTTAAAAATTTTATGCTTGAATATTTTTTCACCTCTCCTTTATCGTTGTATTAGGTTTTAATATAATTACCCTTTTTTTCAATTTTTTAATCTTAATTTTTTTTCTCAAAATTCATTTTTACACGGACAAGAAAGAGATGCTATATATCAATAAAAGAGTATAAAATAGGCGAATCAATTAACTAAGGGACCGAACTACATAATATGAGCAAATTCAAGGACAAATAGTGTCATGAACCCACTTAGTTAAATTGAAAAAGGCTCTGGTTACAGGTACACACCGCTAAAAAAGAATTTATTCTTACACAAAATTAGTGTTCGAGAATATAATAGCTTCTATTATTTGTGAGTGATTTGAAAAAATTATTGATTTTATATTTTTTAAGTTTTTTTTAATGGTTTTAACATGGTAATGAAAAAAAAAATGAAATTTTTTTTAATATATTTTTAAATGAAAAATTATATACACTAAAATACCAAACAAATAGAGACGTGCATCACTGAAGTTCCTTGATTAGACACTCCCCACTCATTCCGTCTAAAGAGATGTAAAATAACATAGCAGAGGAGGAGCAGTAACCATTCAGAAATGATAACGACACTGTCTACCTTTATGACAATACAGTACAATACCAGGGTCCCTCCTCAAAGCAATTATTACGTACAACATACGATTGACGTTATAAATTTTGACCCTTTATAAGGCCGGTTGCAGAATCAACCCTGAGTTACTTTTAAAAAAATATAAAATTATTCTGTTTTGACAATTAAAAAATTAAAAAAAAAATTAATGAATTAAGAATCGGTCAGCCTGAATCAACTAGATCATCAAATTAATATTATATTTTTTACTGATTTAGTCAAGTTTTTTATTTTAATACAGATTAGTTAAGATCTCGAGTTCCGAGTTAATTTATTAAATCTGTTTATATTTTATAAGTATGATTCTCACACCCATGCCTGAGGTATAGAAAAAAAGAGAGAGAAAATCCGAAGAAAAGCAACAAAAACAGAGAGCCTAAAGAGAGGAAAAAGAATTGGTGTTCTTATCTTCAATATGCAGTCGTTTTGCGGGAGATTGCTTTTTAAACCCGCACCCCTTTCCTAACACCCTGCCATACATGCATAACCACTCTCATTGCCCACACGCGCCCACCTCTTACGTAAGCATGTCCTTTACCCGTACTTCCACGTGACCTCCTCCTCCGCACGGGTGTAACTCACGTGGCAACGGAAACGCACAGTTTTGATGCACCTTTTGTATTAGGGGTGACTTGGTTCATCTTTTGCGAGAATCAAAGGCATGTTAAGTAGAGATTACTCTTCATTGCCGGCTTATGGAATCTGGGAATGTCTAGAACCGGTTTTACATTTTGATATCATGTACGTTTATTATTTATTCTGAAAAAAATAAGAAATTATTATTTTTTCATGTTTACATTTTCGATCTTGGGATTTAGATATTCATATAGATTGAATCTTCAGATAAACACCTTGAATTATAAGAAATCCCCTCCCTCTTCCCTCTTCCCTCTTTTGAGTGCGATTTTTTTAAAAAAATCAAGTAATATAATTAATTTCTTCCTTTATTATTTTAAAAACCGATCCGGTTTAAGCTCGATATAAATTAGGTTTAATTTAGATCTATCCAAGAATTATCCTAAATCAACAACCTTGCAATATTGGTATTAAGGGTCAGCATGTTGTACTGCAGCATTGTTTCTGGTCAGTATGAGAGAAATCATTGAGCACAATATGGTCCCAGTAGCGGTGGGCATGCTTAAGGTTTGCCTTTTAGCAGCAATTATAATGCTTTGGATTCCTGCAATTGTGCCATATGCTACAGATTTTTTGCGAAACATTGTGTCAGTCCATTCGGAAGTGCATGTTTTCTTCAGAATTATAGATAATTACAGATTAATCTGAGAGTTAAAGAATGTAGAGGGATCTGGGCGAGTCACATGGTCTGGAAAGAGGAAGGATGTTTCCTCTCTCGCTCGAGCTCGTGATTTAAGTAATAGTCACTGACTCACTGGCTTAATATAATAAGATGATGAAGACCGCGAGGAAGCAAAGCTCCCATTTCTGGTCTCGGAAAGGCTAACCTTCGAATCCGAACAGACAGGAGAAAATATTTGTTTCCATAATTTAAAGCAAGTGGCATCGTGCCTTGTTTGAATCCACAAGAGCATCACGTAAAATAACAAGACGTTGAGAAGAAAAAGGTCCCAGAAGATTGTACGCATGTGGGAGAAGAATAATAACCCAGGATTTAGCCCTCATGAACCACAATGGTGCTTGGATTCCCTGGAACCAATTAGAAGATAATCATCTTTCTATAATTTTCATAGGAGCATTGAGTTATAATTAAATATTCAAGCATATTTAAAGGGCACTAAATGCACTTTTCAAATGCATAATTTAATAGCAACTCTTCTTTATTTCTTTCTTTTAAATCATAATTAATTAAACAATGTTGGATAGTCCTGTTAATATACATGGATAATATTAAAATTTTATATGGGAATTTTATCGAAACATTATCTAAATTGATACAATTATTTCTATTTTTTTTTTTGTATTTAAACAGGAACAATAA
>Ga0307510_10003434_pt1 | contig 18474 bp, 16 predicted proteins | sample 12_EM_MG_FD_207224 | JGI IMG/M metagenome (GOLD analysis project Ga0307510, IMG submission 207224) | Populus trichocarpa ectomycorrhiza microbial communities from riparian zone in the Pacific Northwest, United States - 12_EM | ecosystem: Host-associated > Plants > Roots > Unclassified | place...
TAGGTATAATACGTTAATAGCCGAAGGGAAAGGAGGAAAAAAATCAAAGGCGATAAACACGAAAGAGCGGAGGGGGGGTGGGGGGTTCAATACCCTTAACGCAATCTGTTCTCAACGCTAATCTCCAGGCCTATAGGCGCCCATCAGGCCTGATAGGCTTTCGTAGGCCGATCGATTTTGGCCTATATGGGCCTACGCTCTCTTCCGCAGCGGCCTGCCTTAGCCCGGCCTACGGCCTATAGGCCGGCCTACCATCGGCCTGGCCCGTTGGGAACACTGCCTACCACACACCTCCTTCTCACTTAGCTTGCAACGCAACCACCTCTCACGTGCAGTGTATTATTTACATAGCAGTATAGATTGTGCACCATAGCCATATTTGGAACAATTACCCTACGAGTAAACTGGACATGGAACATAGCCTAGACTACCGCTTGGGCTTTATAGCCTCTGTGGGAGAGGCAAGATGCCCAGCTAAGTTGAATTACGGAGGATCACTCACCGTTCCTAGCAAAGGTGATGTTATTCACGCCTGATAAATGTTTTACGAATTTCCTGATGTAGGGTACGACACTGCCTGCTAGAACATCATTTACACAATCCCTCTGACTTACTTAGTCGGCTCCGAGGCACCACCTCCGTTACCCAGCCATTGAACATACTATTCTACAGCTACTCCGGCAACAATCAAACTACGGTATCTTCCCAGTATACACTGCTGGAGGAGATAAATTCATTGAGTCCAAAAAACAGACTTCTGCAGTCCATCTATGGGTCTCTCCGCAAGCCAGATCCCTTGCGCCATATTTCTGGAAGCCGCTCCTGCTTTATCACCCACCATGGTTGAATAACCAGATGCATACGGAACCCCCTGCTGAAGAATGTTGGCAACCTGCGGCTAGCCGAGGTTCCTATTGTGCATATGCGGGAGTTTTGTTATGAGGGTGAAGCTCACGATCATGTGCTGTCATGTGGGGTTTTCAGTCTTTCGCTGACTTAGGAGGGCGTCCGCTATCTAGGCACCGAAAACCCATTGGAGGATGCACAGCACAGTGGTTCGTGCTCTGCAGCGATATCAGCTGGGTGCCGAGGGTGTGACCGGTCAAGTCCCAAAGAGAAGACCGACTGCTCAGTCAAGAAGGGAGGAGGGGACTTGACTTGACTCAAATATTTAGTCAAGTCAAGTCTGGTATAGTCAAAGACTGGTCCAATATGGGATCCCTGAAAGCCTTGCTGAGTGCGCTTAGACTTGTCGCAGATTGGTCATAGTTGGTTTCAATCGTCGAGGAGGTTCCAGATACGGAAGTAATAGGAGAATTCGCCTAGATCTGTCACACAGAAAATAAGCAAGATTGCCGTTTACCTTCTATTTGAAGATCAAATACCGAAGCACTTCGTGTACCTGTAAAATTAGCAGGCCTAACATGAACTGTGCTATGAACGGATTGTGGTGAAGAAGCCCTCCTAGTATTTTGGACACAATTTCCTGAAGACAATGCCAATACATGTGTCTGTGAGGAACAATTCTGGAGTGAACGATGCATGTGAGGGCGAGAGTGAGTCTTGTTGGTGCCATTTTAACTGAAGATAATAGATCAAGATTAAGTAAAAGAAACACCTGCCACATGAAAGATATATATACATGATCATGCTCAAAAAAGACAATGGGGCCCATGTTTGAGCACAAATCGTGCCTGAGCACACACAAACTTTATGCTGGAACATTATCATGCGAGGTACTAGTCTCTTTCCACTAACTGAAATTACCGAATGGAATATCACTCGACTTGGGTAGTCCGACCAGGTCTAGTCTAGTCAGTTCTCTTGCCATTGACAGTGCAGTCGGTCTGATTCATAACCTCAGACCAGACTTGACTATGACTAGACTGTGCAGTCCAGACTAGTCCATTCTCAGACCGTTCGGAACCTTGGATATCGGTTGTCATTAGTGCCCTCTCGTAAGGGCCAGGGCTATTCAAGCCCGTTTTCGGGAAAGGCTAGGAATAGAACTGGGAGGGGAGAAGAAACTAGTGTCTCCTCTCCCGAGAGCCGGGGGGGCACGACATTGGCTAGAGTACAGAATTGCGGTTCTATGAGACGGAGGGAAGGGCTGAGACGTGGACCTCGTTGTGGAATTCGGCCTTGTGCTATGAAGGTGAACTGCATTCACCAAAGAATGAGCTGGTAGTGCCCAGCGCTAGAAGTAGAATAGGTTGACAGGGGGGTATTGGGGTAGCGGGGCAAGGAAACGGGTGCTGGGGGTCTCGGCGTGGGTTGAATGAATGATGCGGAGGTTAATGTTGCGCTGCTGAAACCCTTTCCGGTCCTGGGGGTAGAAAGTAAGAAAGCGGCTTCAATTGTGGTGTTTCAAGAACTCCCAGCCGGATAGGATAGAAGTAGTGATATTTTTGCTATCCGTGTTTCTAGCTGGAAGGGTTATTACTGTTGTCGGGGTTGTTGGTGCTATGTCTATTCTATTCTGTCATTGGATCCGGGAGTTATGATACGCTTTAGGACATGAATGTTTGATCCACCCCTACCACCTCCCCTGCTTAGATGCATTCCCCGTGGCCCCAGTGCTCCTAAGTTTACGTATGATACTCAGAAATAATACTCTGCAAATATTTCTTGTTCCTCAATAAGGTTGTAACCTGAATTAACTTTTTTTTACCAAAAGCTGTGCCCACGTCTTAATTTTCCCGTCATACTAGATGATGTGACTTCTGAACCCCGCTTAAGTAGCAGCACGCAATCTCCGAGGAATGTATCAAATCTCGGGCAGGTATTAAAAAAGGATTCGGACGGCGCGACAGGTATTAGTTTCACAGATTCTACTGGTGTGGAATGTATCGAGCAAAAGGCATACAGTGGTGGTCTTCCCGAAGCGCGTAAGCTGATGGAGCCAGCACATTGTTTTTGAGATAAGGAGCCGGCAGGTGTTTGTGTAACGATGTCTGTGGTTGGAATGTTATCGGCAAGGGGCAAGGCGCAAGGCTTTACCATCGCCATCAACCCCGCTTTTCCTCAATTTCAACTAATCGCCACAACAGACCCCAAGCTAACCAACACTTTGCTTTCAACAACTTTCACAGCAGTGAAAATCGAAAAATGTCACAGGGTTTCAGCAATAACCAAAACTCTTTCAACACCACAAACACTTTCACTACAAATACCTTTAACAACCTGACCCCCGATGATGAGTCCAAAATATTGGCCTGGCTATCTCCGCTAGAGCCAGGGGCACGGCATCGAGACATCGGAGCCCAGCGACTAGACAGTATAGGATCCTGGCTACTGGAAACCCAGGAATTCAGAGGCTGGCATGGTGGGAATCTGGAGGATGGATCTGCTCATCGCACCTTATTTTGTCACGGGAATCCAGGGGCAGGAAAGAGCTACATTATGTAGGAGCCTAGTTCTGCCTGATATCAATTAATGGTATTTCTAACAGTCTGGGGTGACAGCTCACTCGTGATAGACAAGTTGTGCGATGAGGCGGCGGAGGAAGACACTCCCGTTGCCTGTTTTTATTTCGACTTTGCCTCCAGGAATGAGCAGTCTCCAGTAAATATGCTCGGCTCCCTACTACGACAGCTTGTTGGTGGATTGGACGGAATTCCGGAAGCGGTAGTCCGATCTTTTCGGAACCAGAAAAAGGTGATTGGGGGCAGGGGACTGCAAGTGTCGGGAATTCTCAAGATGTTCCGGACCATTACAACCACGCAGCGTACATTTATATGCGTTGACGCACTTGACGAATGCGTGCCGGAACATCGAATGGTAATCCTTGAATCACTAGGACAGATCGAGCGGGAGTCACTCGATACTAGGATATTTGTAACCGGAAGATCGCATATCCGAAGTGAGGTGGAACGGAAATTGGGTGGAGCGGCTGCTTTTGTATTGATAGAGCCTGCGGGAGATGGTATCATTGAGTATCTACGTGAGAAACTCAGGAGCGACACCACCCCGGAGATGATGAGCAGCACATTGGAGGAAAATATTTTAGAAAGCATTTCCCAACTAAGCTCCGAAACGTATGTAGAAGAAACCATTCAAGGGCAAGGCAAGGCAATGCTACCGCAGACTAATAGCTAACTTCCGAACCTAGATTCCTACTAGCCTGTCTCCACATCGAGGCAATTCTGAGAGAGACAAGTATCGCTCGGCGAGGAAAAAGGCTCAAGGCAGTGAAAGATGGGGCAGGGTTAGGGGATGCATATGGTGCAACCCTTGAGCGGATAAAGGCACAAGGAGGGGAAAAGACAAAACTTGCAATGGCCACTCTCATGTGGGTCTGTCATGCGGAACGGCCATTACAGGTGGATGAGCTGCGTCACGCTCTAGCAGTGGAGATAGGAGTGGCGGATTTCGATCGCGAAAATGCTCCCTCGATCGGTGCATTACTGAGTTGCTGTCAAGGACTGATTACTGTCGACAAGGAAGCTTCGACAGTCCGAGTAATTCATTTTACAGTCCAAGAATATCTCTGCGCTCACCCAGGTCTCTTCAGTCAGCCCCACTCGGTAATCGCAGAAGCTTGCTTGGCCTATTTGAATTCGCCACAGGTCAAGAACCTCTCCTCCCACCCTCTCCCAGACCACCAAATCATGCCGTTCCTAAAATATTCCTCGAGGCATTGGGGAACACATGCGAATATAGAGCTCTCGGGCCACGCGAAGGCCCTTGGGATGCAGCTCTTAAGTCAGTACGAAGGCCACCCATCCGCAATATCACTTTTCGAGCAAGCGCGGTCTACCGTTTGTGAGGCAGGCACTGGTTCTTCCAGGCGCTTCTCGGGATTACATTGCGCGTCTTTCTTCGGTCTTGTGGAACTTGTGGCTTCGCTAGTGAGTGCTCAAGGTTGTGAGATTAATGCACGCGATGGCGTCGGCTGCACACCACTCTTATGGGCGGCGAAGAATGGGCATGATGGAGTTGTCAGGCTACTGGTAGAACGGAAAGATGTCGACCCCAACAGGCCAAATAACCTGGGCAGCACACCACTCTTGTGGGCCGCTCATAACGGACATGAAGAGGTTGTCAAGCTATTACTTGGCCGGAATGATATCGACCCCAATTTCTCCGACATCAATGATGAAACTCCACTCGGATATGCTGCTGGCCAGGGACGCATGGGAGCTGTCAAGCTACTACTCGGTCGGGACGATGTCGAACTCAACCGGCCAGGTGACGGAGGCGGTACACCACTCTTTTGGGCAGCTAATAATGGACATGAAGGGGTTGTCAAGCAACTACTTGATCAAAAGGATGTTGACCCTAATCGCCCAGAAAAGAATAATTATACACCACTCCGGGGTGCTGCAGTTGAGGGACATGAGGGAGTGGTCAAGCTACTGCTAGGACTGGAAGACGTTGATCCTAACAGGTCGGGTCTGGATGCTAAAACGCCACTCGCCTGTGCTGCTGGAAAGGGGCATGAAGGGGTTGTCAAGCTACTATTAGACCGGAATGATGTTGATCCCAATCGCCCCGATGAGAATGCTTTAACACCACTCGGATTGGCCGCTTGCTTGGGACAAAAGGGCACGGCCAGGATACTGCTGGCACGCGACGATGTCGACCCCAATTGCCTTGATAAGCATGCTAGGACACCACTAGTGTGGGCTGCGAGCAATGGACATGATGTAGTGGTCGAGCTACTACTTGATCGAGAAGATGTCGAACCCAATAGGCCAGAAAACGAAGGTTGTACACCACTCATTTGCGCAGCGAATAACGGACATGAAGGGGCTGTCAAACTGCTACTTGACCGAAAGGATGTTGACCCCAATCTCCCAGAGAAGAATAATCAAACACCACTCCGGGCTGCTTCATTTGGGGGACATGAGAGAGTGGTCAAGCTACTACTAGGACGGGAAGATGTTGACCCTAACCAGGCGGGTTTGGATGGTGCAACGCCACTTTCATGTGCTGCTGGGAACGGGCACGAAGGGGTTGTCAAGCTACTATTAGACCGGAATGATGTCGACCCCAATCGCCCCGATGCGGGTGGTTTAACACCACTCGGATTTGCTGTTTACGGGGGACACAAAGGTGCGGCCAAGCTACTGCTGGCACGAGACGATGTCGACCCCAATTACCCTGATAAGTATGACAAAACACCACTCTGGTGGGCTGCGAGCAAAGGATACGAAGGAATAGTCGATCTATTACTAGATCGAGAAGATGTAAACCCCAGCCTTCCCGATTGGAATGGTCGAACACCACTCGCGTATGCCGCTATGAATGGCCATGAAGAAGTGGTCAACCTTTTGCAAGCCCGGATATCTACGGAAAGCGCAGTTGCTCAACCACCCAACCAGCAATGAAAGAATTGACAGCAAGTTAAACCCGGAGCACCCAATTGACACGCTCAAACCCGACGGGTTTTCTGCTTTTCTAGACCTCTTCCTTCTCAACCTCCGGGCGCCTTCTCTGCCCTGGTGTCGCCATTTCCATCCTCCGATTTGCCCCTTTCGCCCCCTACCCTAGTCCGAAAACCCGACCTTGGAGTTCTTCCTGGCTCACATTGATGGAAATCAAACCTTTATCTAGAGTTATAACCCCTCTGCAACTTTCCAGTATCTTAATTTTTATAAGTGAAGTCATATAAGTCTCTGTTTATTGTGTTGAGCATGGTGTAATCGGATGACTGTTTGATTTCTCATCTCGCGCTATTTATCCTGACAATCATTCCCGCGGGCATGAGTTCCGTTCTAAAAAATATCCCTCTTTTCATTTTTCCTTCCCCGCTATTTATTTTTATGTATTTCCCTACTAGCGCTTGATTGATAGATAGACCAACAGATAGATAAACTACACATATATTTTTCTTTCTGATGCCAGAGGATTTAGTGTAGGCGTTCCCAACGGCTGGCATAGAAAAAGATATTAGCACTCCACCTTCTCTTAACCTTGCCACACTCAGCCGGAATTATTGAATTAGCCCGCAGCAGACACTCAAACAATTGTAATTATACACCAGCGTCCCAAATACCCCACCGCAAAATGCCAGAAACTTTGGTTGGAAAAGAGTCGCAGCCACCGAAGTTTATTCGGTATAAAGGTGATCTGTGAGGGGCTGGTTGAGGGGGTATTTCCCGGGAAAGTCGGAAACATAGAATATATGAGTAATCCAGTGGTTTGGATAGAGACCTTGGCAGTTGGCAGAAGTGGGGGAAATATATGAGACGGGGAAGTGTGCTGAACCGGCTGCACACCTCTGTCTCTGGCAGCAGTTCTTGCGGGGCAGCTATCCGGAAGGACTTCCATGGTGTGGCTGCCACGCCATCTTGAGATAGCAGAGAGAGCCTGCAGACACTATATTCTGATGTAAAGTATCGGTATACTATTCCCGGATTCCTGATATATGTCCATCTCGCAGGATTTTAGTATTGGGTTTCCATAGTAGTCATGCCTAGTAGCAGTCGGTACCACGGGTACCTGCGAATCAGTACAGTATATTTTGTTGAAAGTCACCAGCGATCACTCCGTACAATGACAAGTTTCCTGTAGCAACGCGCAATCGTTTCAACTGAGAAGTAATGATAGCCGACAATCAAGATCATGGATTACCGCCAACTATTACAAGAATGATAGTAAAGATATAAGCAAGCTCTATAGTGTGGTGGTCTGGTTCCGCTTCACCAAGCTTCCACTTCCACCAAACTTCCGCAACAAAGAACAAAGGCATTGAAAGAAAGTATATAGGAACAAAAGGAATAATAAAGCAAGTGTAAAGAAAACAAAAAGTTGTACTCGGCTTGAGAATAATATAGAAACTTAAAAGAATCATTTGAGAGGAGAAAGAAACCTTATACCAACATTTCCTTCGTACCTTTCCTATCTCGTTAGTCTGTTATCACTAGTTTCATTAGTCAGTTGTTATCAATCAAGAGGAGGAACGAGCATATATGGATTCGCACATATAGCCGGAAACCATCGGCGGGTAACTTGAACAACTAGAACTAGGGCTACTGACAGACTCATGTTTCGGGGGATTTTGGGGGCGTCAAGCAAAGTGGGAATCACAAGGCGCAGGGAACAGGGGGTTGGGTGTTGGAAGGATATGTTTTTGTTGGATAGTTACGGGGGTGCAGCAGATCACTTTGGAGCTTTGGAGATGGTACTCACAAGGCCAGCGCTGCAAAGCAATGAAATTACCACGGGTGGGTCCTTGGTCTATTCTCCATCCCGGAGGCTTGGAGAAATGCCGAGCGCAGATCTTAGCATTGCCGCCAATAACACCCCACCCATATAGCGATCCAATCCTCCTTGGGATAGCTACTCCACCAATGCCCGAACCACCAACCCTCTGGGAGACATTGCTAGCGCAGGAAAATCCACCAGGCCCAAAAACCCTTACCTCCACAGCCTATTCATCTAGATCCCTATCAGTGAGATCCCTTCCACAGGTTCCAGGGCACCCGGACTGTCATTTTTTTCTCCCCTCACTACGATTAGCTTAGCCAGCGCTATGTATGATCTCCTTCGAAAGGCTCTCTGTGATCTGCTGCTGTCTTATCCTGAACTTGGCCATGCTAACAAAGCGCTCCATCATGTTCCTTTACCCGGAGTTTCTTCCGCCCATCCCAGAACACAGGGGCACATCAGCTGGCTAGGCGCCTATGGTTCCCTTGCGCTCGTGGTAGGCGACTTAACCTCTGCTAGGATGATTTCATGTGCATAGGTCGGAATCGTGCCGAGAAGGGCAGTTTATTGCGCTATTATCGTGTGCGGGCTGGGTCATTTCCAACCAGTTTTCCGGAATAGCATGAAATAGGGCTGGAAAGGGATAGGAAGGGCGGGCGTTTGGTTTGCCAGGAAGCGAGGGCATAGCGCGGGATTGGCGGTTGAGAAAAGGAGCGAGAATGGTCCGATGGTGGGCCCTGATAATGGGGTCTCGCCTTGTGCGACGGAGATGGATTACATCTACTTATCAATAGTCAGCGGTGACCTGTAGGGGTAATAGAATAGGTTAGGTAGTAGGGTAGCAGGGTAGGAAAATGAGTGCTAAAGAGTCTCGGTCTGGATTGAATGCTGAGGTGAATGCTGCGCTGCTGCGGCCATTGCAGGTGCTGTGGGTAGAGGTTTGGGAGCGGCTTGAACCGCGGCGCCTTGAGAACTCCTCGCGTTGGAAGGAGTGTGGAGGAGTGCACTTGTAGCTGCCGGAAATGTTAATACCATTGCCGGGGTTTTGATACTGGGGGGATTCTGGCCATTTTCCCGGACTAGCTTACTTTGTCGTTTAATGTAATCGCTTGGAGGTCCTGAAACGATGACTTTGGTCCAGGCAGATAGTATTCTCCGGTGAGCAATACTAACCCTAAAGCAAAGAAAAGAACGAAACGAATTCAACGGGGAAATGATATCACTATCAGGAAACGAAACAGTACCGATGTGGGCAATCGCCGCTCGCACAAAGGGTAGAGTTAAAGAAAACGATGACGATGATAAAAGAACCGTAAAGAAAGAAGGAAAACTATCGATCAAACACAAGGTCAGAGTGGTCTATGAACATGTCATTTTCCTCTCGCGCCCGTCGTGTGTTCGGTGCCTTGTCTGCGTTGCCTCTCCTCTTCCTTTTGAACCCATGATCCTTGCCCCTCCTTAGTAATCACTTGCCCACTCCACCGCTCGAACTAACTAGCTATCTAAGCTGCCCACTATAGAAAAAAATAACAGTACAGGAAACAATTTAGAAAGAAATAAGTAGGCCCAGTTTTAGCCCCACAGTCCTGTCGTTCGCTATCTCCGGAAAGGGTTGAAAGAGTTTTTCTGGAAGCGCGGCAGAAAGGGAGAGGCTCTGAGAAGCTAGGCATGCCTGCACCAATCAGGTCATCGCTTAACGGATCGGCATGGAGGCGTAAGGAATTGGTGGATACCCCATGCTCGTAGCTGCACGGGTGCTGGTGCGGTTGTTCCCGCGCTAGGTTGGTCGGGCAAGGATTCAGGGTCCAGATTTAGGGCAGCAAGGGTAAGGCTTTGGATGGAACACCCTAAGAACTATTAATTGAAATCGCACTAGGAGGCCCGGCGCTCTGTCCTTTTCTTTTTTTGCCCCAAGCTTGGGGCACAAGCAGCCGGTTTCCTCGGTGCTTTTGCCCCCCAACCCAAAAGAGCGGGAATCATTGACGCCTTAGCATAAGGTTCAATTATTCTAGCCTACCGTGGGTCTTGCGGTAGGAGCCGGCTTGCACTACCGTACAGTCGCACCCCGTTGTCCCGGATGGCCAAAATCAGGAGTTGACCATCCGGGACAGTGAAACATCCTGGAGAGTGAAATAGTTGATAAAAATGGTGCTTGAAAAAACTGAAAAGCGAGTGATAATTGTGTAGGTATGACTTCCCACTATTCCACACAAGGTTTGGGTGGGGGTAGAGTGGAAAACAAAAAAGCTAGGGAGATCAGTGAATGGAAGGAATTGAAGAAACCCCCCAATACCAAACTTGAACAGAAGTATTTTTTCTCAAATGATCAAGTCAAATTATCGACTCAGAGCCCACCCGATGCTACCAGCAAGACTTGCATACAGGAGTAAAAAGAGAAAAGCACCACAGAACCTTGGCCTAACACCGCTGCAGATACATGAGCCCCACTGCCCACTTAGGGCAGTTGTGATGTGATATATCAGGATAGGATTGAGAGAAAATCCGGGACACTGAATATATTTTCTATATGAACAGGGGTTAGAGATATCTAGATTATCATCCGGTCCGGAAACCCCCAAAATCCGGGACAGTGAGGTGTATTTCTATGTAGCTCGCACAAATCTTGAAAAATTGTCCGGGACAACGAAGAATCCGGGAGAGTGAGGTCCGGGACGACGGGGTGCGACTGTATTCTTATGAAAGCCGGAATGGCACTAAAGCTAGCCGAGGCGAAACTAAGTAGCTGAACTAAAGGCACGAAGAACGCCTAGTCGCCACAGTTTAAATATATGGTGTGTCGCAATTGGGGCACCTTCAAGAAAATCATCACTAGCGCCATTCCCACTTTGATGAGATTTTACGGTAGTATCATACAAGTATTATTCCTTCGTTTGATAAGGATGCTGGGTCGGATGTAAGGCTTCGCGGTTTACAAGGATTACGGTGGGTAAGCGAACATGAAATGAGGCTCTAGTTGAGTTGGGTCAAGTTCGTCTTAAGTAAGCCGGGTTTCGTTGTGGCCGCTCTAGTTAAGCCCTAAACCCTAAGTGGAATGTGAGTCGCAATCCTTCCACAAACCTCAAACCTTCTGCAAGATCTTCACACACGCAAGACGCCCAACTGAGCTCCCAGTTGACCTTGGCAGTTACCGTAGTAGTGCTACCCCAAGATGGAGAGTAGCCTAAACTACCGCTTGAACTCCACGGCCCCAGTAGTAGAGGAACAATATGCGCGCCTAAGTTCAACCACGGCCTATTATGATACTCGCCTTTCCTACTAACAGTGATGTCATTCGGACCTGCTCAAGGTTTCATTATACGAACCAACTTAAGCATGGTACGGCACTTTATATGGCAGAACATCTATTACACTAAGGTACCATAGTGGTGGGAACCATACGTATTTGTGAATTAGTATCTCATATTTTACGTATTTAGAAGAAAACTCAGTGTCATACAGACAAGTATAACTTAACAGAGGAAAAGACGGAAGTAGAAGGATGAAGTGAATTTAAAAAATACCCCCCGGATCGCGCTTAGCTCACGCGAAAAACCCAATGGAGCAAAAAATGTGGTACAGCACTGGTAGCGGCAAATCACTTCATACATCCGGACACTCAAAGTATCTCCCGTTCGCGATCAATTCATCGGCAACCCCACGTCAATGTTGGAAACTACGGACCGCGCGCTCGCAGACTACAGAGTAATAGAATTCACATGGAACTTGAGCACTGGCAGGTTGTGGGAGGAATATGAAATCTAGCTTCTACAACTCCCACTTCGTGCCTCCCATTCATTCATTCGCACTCTATCTGAAACTAAGCTAAGGGCAATGACAGGTGTATAGGTAAAGCATAAATAACATGTTCTAATCCTTCCATGGAGCACCACACTTATCTCTTTATTCCTCCACAAGCTATCATTCCTCCATACAGTCCGATGATAACAAAGGAAAGACATGTTGGTATAATATAATCGAATGTTAAACAATATGCAGTACCCGAACCACCGCAACTTGACACTAGAGATTGTGAGGTATTGGAAAACCTCAAGAAATGCGGAAATTACAAGACGTGAGGAACCGGAGGTTGGGTGTTGGGAGAATATTCTTTGATTCGATAGTTGCGGGGGTGTGGTAGATAGTTTAGGAGCCTTGAAAATGGTACTCAAAAAAGCTAGGGTTCCGAGAGCACTAACTTAACATGAGTGATCGTTTGTCTATTTCCCATTCCGGACGCTTTGAGAATTGTCAGGCGCAGGAATTAGAATCGCCGCCAATAAAACCTCTCCTAATCTAGCGATCCAATCCTCTTTGAGATAACAACTCTAGCAACATTCGAACCACTGAACCCCTCCCAGAATCATCCCTAGCCCGATAAAATCCACCAGGCCCAAAAGCCTAACCTCCGTAGTCTATTCATCCAGACCACTCCGAGGGGGGCACCTTCCACATGTTCTGGGGCATCCGCCCTTCCATTGCTTCCTCCGATTGGCAAAGTCAGCCGGATACTTAATCCCTTCCCAAAGAATATTTGCCGTCAGCGGTAGTGCAAGAGTCTTGCCGTGTATGCGTGCGAGCCGCGGCATGCGGACAAAGCTTTCCATCATATACTTTCCCGTGAAGTTTCCCTTGCCCTTCCCCGGGTACAGGAGACGACCTGCTATCTAGGCACCTGCAGTTCCCTTGTTAACGCCGCCGGATACTTAGCTTCTAACAGGGTGGCGTCCAGTGCGTAGTTCAGAACCATGTGGGGGTGGCAGTTCTCCCTCCCCTCTTGTACGGGCCAGGTCGGTTCCCGCCAGTTTTTGGCAAAAGCTAGGAATAGGACCGGCGGGATAGGAGAGGGGCTAGTGTTTGGTATGCCGAGGGTCAAGAGCAAGGAACTGGCCGCAGCGGGGAATTCCTGGTCCACCGCCAAGGAATCGAGCTAGGGAATTGCGATGGTGGGCCCCGGTAGTGGAGTCTTTCCCTGTGCGACGGAGAGGCATGTATCCACTTAGGAATGGCGAGTGGTACCCTGTAGGGGTAATATAATAGGTTATCAGCGAGGTAGCAGGGAACAGGGGAGGGAAATACTAAAGAGTCTTGGTGTGCAGCGAATGAGAGATGCGGAGGTGAATGCAGCGCTGCTGCATTGTAGGTGCTGCAGGTTGAGGTTCGGGAGCGGCTTCAATCACGGCGCCTTGCGAACTCCTTGCAGGAGAAGGGGTATGGAGGTAGTGCTGTTGTAGCTGCTGAAGTTGTAGTCGGAAGTGCTATTGCGAGGTTGTTGATGCTGTGGGGGTTCAAACCCATCCCCCCGGACCAGCTTACTTTCTCGCTTAATGTAAACTCCGGTAGGTATGGTTCGGTGTGATGTACCGTGGAAACTGTTGTCGTTCGCTGTCTCCGGAATCAGAGTCTTGAAAAGAGTTCGAAAGAGGTTTTACAGAAGTGTCGCAGGATGGAGGGGCTGCGATGTGTGGGGCTCGGAACCTACGGTATCGCGTAACTTATCGCATGCAGGCATTCTGGCAGTTGCCAAGACGGGTACCAGTGAGGTTGTTCCCGCTCCCGGAAGGTGGGGTGAGGATTTGCACAATCTAGATTTACGGCGGAAGAAGGGATGGAGGGTCGGGGGGTAAGGCTTTAAATTGGGATACCGTAAGAGCCGGAATAATTGAACTTCTTCTCTCTACGACGATAGAGTTGTCTTTGCCGGTAAGGCCAGGTACTTTGTTTTTTGTTGTCATAAGTTTGGGGCTCAAGCTGTCGGTTTTCTCCATGGTTTTTCCTTTCAATCCATTAACGAGGGAGTTTTGGAGGCCTTCACACAAGACCCAATCGTTCTAGTTCTTGCGGTAGGAGGCTTGTGCAAGAGTTTGTTTTTGGGTGAGGAAGTTACTCTGTGTCAAGACAGTCTGCAGATATCTGTGAACTAGTTTTCGAATTTTCGCACTTAATCACCAGGAGTTTGGAATAAAATGAGGAGATTACGGGGCTCTAGCCCGCTTAAGAGAAATCCATGTCAACTACTGCGGGTTTCATATCCATGCTATACCTGCTTGATTCCGCCTTGAGTCCGTTTGCCAAATTCCCTTCGCTACGCTCTTGCCAGCTCTGGAGGATTTATTAGGGAAATTGCGTATTTTCACAATTAGTCCTGTTTAATAATTAATTAGTTGAAAGTATGGAAATCAGGCTGTATCGCGCAGAAAATTCACCCTGCTGATGACCTACCGGTAGACCGAGTCGTGCTTTGGCTTTGAAAAATTGCTTTTGCACAATCTGGCCCAGTCGTCCCCGAAACGGCCGGTGGTGGCTTCGGCCGTCCTCAGAGCTATCATAGGCGAACTTGCCGCCTGGAACCCCTGTCCTAACCTTACGTACGGTATAATCCGACAAAGGTCGGCCTTGAGCTAAAGCGGAACTAAGACAACCGAGCAAGCAGGAGGTCGCAAAGACGGCGAATTCTCCACAGTTTAAACATATACTGTAGACCACGGTGGTTCGATGCGTTTAGGGGGGGGTCCTCGGTGGCGCCAGTCCGATTTTTGACAGATTATACTGTTACGGTAGTCTTTCTTTCCTACCAGGACAGGATCTCTGCTAAGGGGCACACGCTGAAGGTACTAGAACACTCGAAAAGCGGTTGGATTGCAAGCGGGAAAGAAGGGAAATTCAAAAATCATATTATTGTAAATCTATGAAAATCTACTCTCAGGTCGCCCGCCATCTGCAATTAGTCCGTCAACCTTGGGTAGATCTTTATTTTAGTAGGCCAACAGGATTATAGATACGACCGAATGAGATTCGAAACATCCTAAGGGCTCATCTTGTACTGTACCAGGAAAAGGCTGATCAGGAGCTTTGCTCTCTAAATCCCGAAATTATCAGGCTAATCGAGGTTGCAGATTGCGAAAGTTATTATGGTATGTATAAAACAGAGCAATGAACAAAGGATTACAGGAATTCGACACCGGCAGGTGCTAACTCCATAACTCCGGGTCTCCGGTAGAGCCTCGCTAATTGGACGGAACTATAATGTGCATACTCGAGTAGAGACACCCGGTAGAAGTCTGCGAGAAAAATCTCATACCGTAGATTCTGGGTAAACTCGACCCGCCACCATTCCCGGTATGGCAGTTACTATCCCCGGAAGAGCGAATTCGCCACGGGGTTAGTCTTTGAGAGGAATAGTGGCTGCCTTAAGAAGCATGGCGGCGGGTCGAGTTTACCCAGAATTTACGGTATTTGTCATGAGCCCTCTCCGAAGGGAAGTGATTGGATAGTGATTGTGCCACAACAAGCCACATCACCCCGCTTTTCCCAGCCCCTGTCCGAGATTGTTTTTTGTAAACTCTCATAGCCCCCTACCAACCGCTGAACCACTTCTACATTCAACCAACATTTTAAATAGAGTATCATGGCTCAAGCTTCACATATGCAATCGGTTAGCATGGGCGACGGCAATGCCCACTGCGGCAATACAATAGGCAGTTTCAACAATACCTTCTATATGTCCGGCGAGGATGCTCAAGTTATGCGCTGGCTCTCTACACTAGAGCCGAATAACCGACACCAAGGCGTAAGGAACAACAGATTCGATGGTGTAGGGGATTGGATTTTGGAAACCAGCGAGTTTCGGGAGTGGAGGGACAGTGTGGTTGGAGATCATGATCCTGTCTTGTTTTGCTCGGGGAATCCGGGAGTGGGAAAGACGTATCTGAGGTAAGAGATGAGATTTCTTGCAAGAGGTGAATAGCACTGACAGCTAGAAATACTAGTTCCCTGGTCATCGATAGCCTATGCGATCAGCCAGGGAAGGAAGGTATCGCGGTCACGGGCTTGTACTGCGACTTCCTTTCCCAGAATGAGCAGACCGTCACCAACATGCTGGGTGCCATTATGAAGCAGCTAGTAGGCGGAGGGGTCATCCCTGAGTATCTCCGTGATGCGTTTCAAGAAGGAAAAAGGAAGTTTGGTGGAAGAGGACTGAGACTTCCGGATCTGGTGGGACTGTTGAGGATCGCTATTGCTTCGTTGCCCCAAGTTTTCATCTGTATTGATGCCTTGGACGAGTGTTTACCGAAGTATCTGCCTGAGCTTCTCGAATCTCTGAAGAAGCTTGTTCGGGAGTCCCCCAACACAAGAATATTCCTCACCGGGAGGCCCCATGTCGCGGAGGATGTTCGGAGATATTTCGCCAAAGTAGTTGTGATACCCATCAGCCCTAATCCGGATGATATCCGGAATTATGTGGAGATGAGGTTAGACAGGGATGCTGAGCCGGAAGCAATGACGGATGTTTTACGGTCGGATATTGTGGGGGCTATCCAAGAAAAGATATCTGATATGTGTGTAGGACCATTTAGCACTTTTACCCTATTAATAATGTATACTTACTAATGGTTGTCTGAAGATTCCTCCTCGTTTCGCTCAACATGGACGCTATTCTAGGCGAGGTCACAATTCGTCAGAGAAGGAAGAAACTCGATGAGATGACACATGGGAACGGATTGAGTGATGTCTATACAACGACTTTAACGCGGCTGAAGGCGCAGAAGGGATATAGATCAATACTTGGGCTGAAGGTCCTGATGTGGGTGTTGTATTCGGAACGGCCATTACGAGCCCAGGAGCTCTGCCATGCCTTGGGGATGGAGATAGGATCTTCAGATCTGGATCCGGAAAACATTCCTGCATTGCGGACACTCGTAGCATCTTGTCTGGGCCTTGTCACTATCGAGGCTTCTTCATCCACAGTCCGACTAGTGCACTTTACTCTTCAGGAGCATCTCTCGCGTGACCCGACTTTATTCCATAGTCCTCACTCAACAATTGCTCAGGTTTGCCTGACATACCTCAATTTTGGGTCTGTCCGGGATCTTTCGCCAACTCTCAGGTCAGCACCTGCAAAAACGCCACTACTGGAATACGCTTCTGTTTACTGGGGGAAGCATACAAGAAGGGGCTTGACTCAAAATATCCAAATACTTGCTCTAAGACTTCTCGATAGATTTGATCACCATATCTCAGCTCAGTTACTGCTATTGCACCATAATCGGGGTCTGCGCTGGGGTCCGTACTATGGCGGACATGGAGGACCTATTGGATTTACAGGACTCCATGGAGCAGCATTTCTGGGGATTGCAGGGATAATTCCTACTGTGTTGGAGATGAAGGAATGGGACGTTAATGCAGAAGATTGCAATCGGATGACGGCTCTCGCCTGGGCATCCTGCAGAGGGCACAGGGAGACCGTAAGGATGCTTCTACAACGAGAGGACATAGATCCCGACCGGGCAGACACCCCATGGGGTGCAGCGCCACTCTTGTGGGCGGCTGAGAACGGGCATGAAGGGGTAGTAGAGGTGCTTTTGGCACGAGACGACGTCAATCCCAACCAGGTAGACCCCGAACATAACCGGACGCCACTCTCGTGTGCGGCTAAGAACGGGCATGAAGGGGTAGTAAAGATGTTTTTGGCACGAGAGGACGTCAATCCCAACCAGGCAGACACCAAATATGGCCAGACGCCACTCTCGTGGGCAGCTGAGAACGGGCATGAAGGGGTAGTAAAGGTGCTTTTGGCACGAGAGGACGTCAATCCAGACCAGGTAGACACCGAATATGGCCGGACGCCACTCTCGTGGGCGGCTAAGAACGGGCATGAGGGGGTAGTAAAGATGCTTTTGGAGCGAGGTGGGGTCAACCCCAATCAGGTAGACACCGTTTATGGTCGGTCACCACTCTTGTGGGCGGCTGGGAACGGGCATGAGGGGGTAGTAAAGGTGCTTTTGGAGCGAGAGGACGTCAATCCCAACCAGGTAGACACCGAATATGGCCTGACGCCACTCTCGTGGGCGGCTGCGCGGGGGCATGGGGAGGTAGTAAAGCTCCTTTTGGATCGGAGCGATGTCCACACTACCACTCCAGATAAACAAAACCAAACCCCACTGTCGTTGGCTCTCTCCGATGGGCATCATGAAGTTGCGAGGATCTTACGTTAGCGAGACAATGTCAATTCCACTGCGGTCCGTTGCTCTAGCTCTTCATTCCTCCCACCGCCCGTTAGGCCTAGTCTGTGGCAGAGCTGCAATCCATACGCGATGATCAGTACATCAACGCCCTGCACAACCAGCCCGCGCTCCTATCGGCAGACGCCGACAACAAACCTAAATTATCGGACCCTGATGATGGTCTCTAATTCAATTGATAACTGTTGAATTTCACCGGCGATCACTGCGCACCCATGTATACTTTGTTGTTATACCTTTCCTATCTTTCTTACTCTTATCTATTAGTTCCTTTGTCAGTCATTATCAATCACGGAGGAGG
>Ga0307510_10003435_pt1 | contig 18473 bp, 7 predicted proteins | sample 12_EM_MG_FD_207224 | JGI IMG/M metagenome (GOLD analysis project Ga0307510, IMG submission 207224) | Populus trichocarpa ectomycorrhiza microbial communities from riparian zone in the Pacific Northwest, United States - 12_EM | ecosystem: Host-associated > Plants > Roots > Unclassified | place...
ACATTCCGAAGCAAATCCATCCTTCTCCCTGGCGAATGATAGACTTTGTTAGCATAGTAAAAAAAAAAAAAAATCCTTTATTGTTTTTTAAAATATTTTTTATTTTAAAAAATAATTAATCTTTTTTTTTAAATTTTATTTTTAATATTAATAATTCAACTTAAAAACATAGAAAGTAAAGTAAAATAAAATAAAATATTTTTAAAAAACTCGTTTAAAACACAAAAATAACCGTTATAGAAAACACCAAGTAGTTTATTAGAACCGTCAAGTCGTCGTTATGTAGAAACGAAAGAAAAAACGACAGGTCATTTGCAGTCCGGCTTTGAAATTCTCTTAAGCGAAACCCCTGTGCTTCACTTGGTTCCAGTTTGTGCAGGAAGGACGGATATGAGAGGGCTTTCATTCTTTAGCTTCTAGATGATCGCCTGAACTCATTAACCTCCCTAAATCTAAAAAATCATTCAATCAGTCAAAGTTCCCCGACACAAAAGAAACCTCTCAAAGCCCAAAACTGATCAACTTCAAAGGCAAACCAACAACACTGATGCTACTTTGACAGGTAATAATAGTCTTTCTTCATTAATCTCTCAGCTTAAAAAACCCAACTCGGTTTCCAGTCCCAAAAGGTTATTTCATAGAAAAGGAGCCTGCCTCGTGGAGATTGCCTTGCGATACATTATTCCGCTGCCTGTCAGAGAAGTGTATGCCAAGAGAGGCAGGTGCATTATCGAGGAAACTTGGGGAGGGAGGTTACTTGCCTGACATTTCGACGTTTAACATCCCAGTGACTTGTTTGTTAAAGGGTTTGGATGTCAATGAGACGTGTGGGATGTTGGATAGATTTATTGAGCAGGGTGCGAAGTTGGGGTTTAGCATTTACCTTGAATTGATTGAAACTTTGTACAAGGCAGGAAGAGGTATGGAGGGTGATCCGTAATAGAATCAAATGGTCGAAGATGGACTTGTGTCAGATGTCTTTTCTTATAACATGCCAATTGATTGCTTCTGCAAAGCCAATGTGATGAACGAGGCAGCAAAGGCTTTCAAAGTGATGCAAGATAGAGGTATTTCTCCCAACCTTGTTACTGTTGCAGATGCTTTTAGAACGTGGATTGAAGCCAAATATCTTCACTTTTAGTTTGATAATTGATGGTCTTTGTCGAGCACAACAGGTTGATGATACTTTAGGCTGTTTCAGTGAAATGGTGGAGTGGGGTATCTCTCTTAATGCTGTCACGCACAATATATTGATTCGTTCTCTGTGTGTTAGAGGGGATGCTGCTAGATCAATGAAACTCTTGTTAGACATGCAAAAACATGGAAAAAGCCTGGATATTTTATCTGCATTTCTTGTTGGGGTGTCTATATTCTGCTGCAACCTAGGTATTTGACAGATAACGAACAGATGGTCAAAAATTAGTGATTTTGATTTTGGAGCATTAACGATAATTTTCTGATCCTTCACAGGGAAGGCAGATGAAGATGGGCCTCAAACAGGCACAGGAATTGCTGGCGGTATGCCTCAAACAGGCACAGGCATTGTAGATGGTGATCCGGCTGAAGTTGTTGCAAAAGCTTTGCTATGTTTCAACAATAAATATGTAGGCGGGATCTTGATTTTATCCACCCATGGTAGGATACATGCGGTCGAGTACGTTGAAATATGTTCGATTAATCATCGCTGCTTCACCCAGTGATCCTTTTTTGTGCTTGTTTCTGACTTGCATATTAATGTTGCCTATTAGGTTTATAATTTCCTTCACTTCACTCCGCTACTGGGTTAAGTACTTACGTTTCTGGGAGCAGTCTCTGGTGTGGCCTTTCTTAGGCCTTGGTCTTTGTTCATTTTCTCTTTAGCACCAAAAGAGTTATCATGTGAAACGTTTGATCTTTAGTCAAAATATTCTTTCATGCTTCTTACAAATTGCTTTGGCATTGATTTTTGCCAAGTCCCGGATATACAGCAGCTGTCAAGAAGCCTATAGATTGACCTAGACTGGTAACCTTGACGTGCTTCCTGAATATGTTGATCCCTACTGCAGCGGACCGTGCCTTTCAGAGACACATTTGGTGCTCAACTGCATCGAAAACATCACGAAAAACTTTGTTTTCTATAATAAAGCCACCATAGAGAGGATGTTCGAGACACAATCAAGGCAGGATGTAGCTATGGTCCCGAAAGAGGTATTTTACTAGTTTATGAAGTTGTCATCTTGCTTTGGTTTCTTCCACAAAGTCAAATTCTGGTGTTGGTGTCACCCAGGTAATTTTGACGTGTCTGAGCACCTTCAAGCTGAACAAAACAATGCATACAACACCGCGAATCAGATTCTGCTAGGACTTGGCTTCATGTTTGCTGGGCCTGCGTTATTGCTTTGATATTTATTATGATGTCTGCAATTTGTGGTTGGAGGTTTCTTGTTTTCAGAGGGATATCTCCCAGTTGAGATGTTCTGAGAGAGGAGACGAGCGTTATTTTTCGCTAGCTTGAAGTTAATGTTCACATTTTGGCACTCAGAAAGAAAATAACAAGTTATATTTGTGTATGAGTTGCTGGAACTGAACTTTGTTCAAGCTACACAGAACCCTCTACAAACAACAATATGGATAACGAAGTTTTCTGTGAAGGAACAATGGGAAGTATACAAACTCCCTAGAACTCACAGGGGACTTTATTTTGCTACACACACAGGCTGCATACAAAAACAAACCTGCAGAATCTGTGACGCGGAACAATGGAAATCCAAGAAAACCTTAGAGGTTTTCATTACTTCATCGGATCTTAAAAAATCTTTTACTGACATGTTTTTATAAACTCAAAAACTTCAATAACACACTACAATATTACAATATTTTCTCGTGATTCTTGGAAGTTGAAATGTTAAAATTATGCCGTAGAATATCAAAATTTTTAGAGGAAAGAAGTTCTGAATTTGTATAATTGATATTGTACATAATGCAATGTATTTTTTAAAAATATTTTTTAATTAAAATAATATTTTTATTTTTTGAATTTTTATTTTATTTTTAAGAACAATATACCAAAATTATTGAGAAATTATTTTAAAAAAACAAGTTGAAAATCCGAAGCAAACACGACATTAAATATAAACTCATTAGGCTTAAGCTATACACATGCTTAACAAGCTAAGAATTTTAGTTTTATGTTTATGAAAATCACATCTAGTAAAACTAAACATTAATTTACAGTATGATCTAACAATCTTTAATGGAAATTGGGTTGTAGATGGTTCTGATCCTATTTACCCTTTCTCAAATGATGCCTTTAACTGTTTCATTAACAGAAGGCCTGACTTGGATTATCTTCGATATCAATGGGAACCACATTGATGCCACATTCCATGGTGTAAAGACAAATTCACCCAGTTCCCTTTAATTTTCATATGATCTGGTTTATTATTATTATTATTATTATTATTATTATTATTATTATATGTGATGATTTTTCCATATGATCTGTGATTTTTTTATTCCGTTGTATTGTGTAGGCTTGACGGGAAAAAATGTTGCGATCAAAATCAAACACCAATTATTAAATGGGTGTTTGAGAATCTGATAATGGTTATGATTTAAAATATTTTTCACTCAAAAATACACTAAAATAATTTTTTTATTTTTTAAAATTTATTTTTGATATTAACACGTTAAAACAATTCGAAAACATAATTTTTTTTTTAAATTTAAATTTTTAAATAACAAGATTTCAACTGCGTTTCTAAACCTTGTTTTAAAAAAATCCAAATGTTATTTGATGTTGGACCAGGGATTATAATGTTTTGTTTAAGTTGCTTGCTCTTTCGGTAAAAGAATATCAACTTACGACAAGCTTAAACAATAACTTAGCATGCATTTTAAGCATAGAAGTAAGCATTTGTAATTATACTTTAATTATAAATCATCACAGCTTACATATTCACATATAAAGATAATTCTATAATTAATCTAAAATCTATATGTGTGTGTAAGATATTTATTTGCTGTAAACCTTGGAATCAAAATCAGATAGTAATAAGTTATTGTCAATGATCGATTATGTTTTTATAATTATATTGCTTATTTCTTGGTGTAAACATAATAATATCACAAGTCTCATATGATTCAAATTCCTCATATTGTCTAGTTCCACTTCTAAACAATACCAATAAACTCAAAGCAATTTAATTCAAATCACTCTACAAAAAATAAGAATCTAAACTCTAGAATAAATAAAAAATGAGGTACAAGCTAAGAAAAATTGAAGGTAAAAAGAAGTTAAGAAAATAGCTGTGAAGAAGGCAAATGAGCTGTTGTTTAGCACGTAAAAAAATTGCTATTAAATTGTAAAAAATAATTTGTAGTTTATTTTGAGCAATTTATTTTTATATATTATTTTGATCTTTTTAATATAATTACATCCTTAAAAGGTATTTTAAAAAAATATAATATTGACACACACATATAAGAAAATTTATTTGAAAATTAGCAAAATAATTTTTATTTTTGAAACTATCAATGCGCCAACATAAATATGTGAATTTGTTTTTAACTTGGTTGTGTCTCTGTTTTTTTTTTTATTTCTTGTTTATTAAGAGATAATTATAAATTATATAATTTTTTTTCCACAATGAAAAGTTTTATATGGGTTGTAGTAATGAAACCTATATTATAAAGACCATATAAAAAAATTATGATGTCAATACTAATATTTATTCTCAATAGATAAATAGACATAAAAAACTGAGAGAAATAAGGGAGAAAATAAAAAAGATATCCAGAGACAAATTTCTCATTACTTTTCTTAGATCTTAAATTTATTTTTTTCTTTTGTTATCTATCCATTCTTAAAATAAATAATAATAATAATAATAATTCATATTTATTTATTGGGTACCTTAAAATTTTACACAAGGCAGCACTTAATTTTTCCAATAACGCCGTGCCACGGCAAGGATGGTCATAACCACGACTGTAAGCGAAAAAAAACCATATTAAACTTGCGAGAGCCTAACAGAAAGAGGCAAAGAAGCTCCCTCTTACTACCCGAAACGACAGAGCATTCCGCTTTCCTGTCCTTCTCCTCGCTACGAAGTCTAGAAACTGATCTCTGTAAAACCCGTGTTCTCATCAAGGCACACGTGAAATAATCCCCGGAATAATTGATCGTCAACGCGATGAAGATCAACGTCGATAAAATGACTCGAAAAGTCGAAGTCGATAATCGGATTCCTCTGCGTAATTACTACAGAATCGCTGATAATCTCCTCCGTCAGGTCTCCTAATTGCATTTGAATTCCAATTTAGCTATAATATCTCAACTATGCAACAATTTTTAATTTTTGCCCTAATTACTCTTTTTTTTCGTGTGTGGATTTGATAGGCAAATATACACAGAGAAGAGAAGAATGTAGTAGATTTGTACATAATGCTACTTAGATACTTAAGGTCAATATCGGCAAACTGCACCGTTTTTACCTTAATTTCAATTGTTTTTGGAATTCATTTTTTTTTTGTGTTTTGTTCAGTTTGGTTTCTGAAACTATACCTTATCATCGAGATTACCAAGCTTTGTATCAAAAAGAAAGAGCAAACTACAAGAAAGTAAGTTTAATTTATTTTATATTTGTTCTTGCAGTTAGCTTTATGTTAATTGTGTTAATTATTATCACAATTAAGTTGTGATTATTTTGTTATTTAACAGAGATCATTTGCGGTGTTAAGTGAGCTTGAATCAATTAAGCCTGAATTCCATAGGCGAGTGGATGAGATAGAAAAAGCTTATTCAAGAACACAACAAGTCGAATTTAATGGTTCAGGAACATCTACTTTGGAATGGCCACCTGCTAATAAAAATTCTTACTCGAGCAAGGTAATTATAAAGTAATTCTCTTTTGATCTGTGCATTATGGATAAATGATACGTGGCTTATTTTGTGTTATATTTATGTTTTTCATAAGTTGTTTTTGTTAATTATTAACATTGTTTTTGGTTTTTGGTTTTAGCTTGTTGTTGTCGCGCCACAGTCATCGTGGAAGTATGATAATAATCATACTCAAGGGTTGTATTTAGACATGTCGCGAATTGACAAGCAGTTGCAGAAGTTGTGAGTATAATATTTCAAGAATAGTTTTATTATTTAGAGACACGAGTCCTGTATTTTCTGTAGCTGTATGGTATTCAAATGGCATTGCTTTTCGTTGTGAAAGATATGTCTTTGGTTTAAGAAGGCTGACACTCATTGAATCTCTCATTTTGATGGTTGTATGTCTTTCTATTTCTACTCTTTTTTTTGCCTGCGAACTGTGAATTTAAATGTGATGCGTAAGGGTATTGAGCTCAAATTTTCAGTAAGAACCACTTAATTATTTCTGAAAACCTGCAGGTCTGTTAGTTTACCTTTACCAAAGCAAGAGACTTTATCAAGGCACTCGTTTTTAGGCCCAAATGGTTTCCGGGGCCAATGGTCAGGACCGAGTGCAGAGATAAAGGTAAAATTGTTGGCTGCTTCTTTTGTTTGCTTTTTGCACATGTGTGTGCTTTCAATAAAACATGCAAAATCCATGGACTAATCGGTTTATTTTTATATGCAGGTTCAGTACCCTAGCAATGCTGACTTAACCTCTACTGAAAATTCAAGGTGAGGACTTTACCTAATCTGTTTAAACCTTCAAATATGTTTTTCTTTTCTGAAATTTTGGATTATTTTTGTTATATGTTGTGACGAATTTAAAATATTGAATGTGTTTCATAATACTTAGTAAGGTTTTCCCAAAAAAAATTGGGACTACTTGTAACATTGTGTTTTATTATGGTTATGATAGCCTGAATCAAGCTGGACAATATGATGCTATGGCAGTAAAAGATGCCAATTCTGCGGCTGTTGAATCTACAATGGAATCAGTTCTATCCTTAGATGATGGTAGATGGCCACGTCTGGCTGAGGACACATGCCCAACATTAATTAATGAAGCAAGGGAGGATCCTTTTCAGTTTGTTGGCATCAGGCAACCCTCCCCTCCTCCTGTTCTTGCTAAAGTGCAGCAGGAATCTACCCCGATTCCTTCATCTAAAGTTGCTGATCCAAGACCTGGACCAGCAAAACCTTCTGATGATGGATTGCCAAGCTCTAATTCCTATCAACATTTACATGTTGTAGGTGTCCAAATCTTTTTAATGTTTGAAAATTCATATTTAGGGGAGTTCCGCTATCTTCTTTTTTTTAAAAAAAAAAAGTTATAATGGTCATTTAATCTTTCACTTTAATTCTAGATTCTTGATCATTAGTACTTCTATCTTATTATCACCTTTTGACTGTCACTGCAGCCTGTAAATTTGATGGAAGACTTCTTGAGATTGGCTCGGGCAAATACAGAGAAAAATTTAGAAACATGTGGTGTTCTTGCTGGTTCACTGGTAAGGGGAGCCAAATTTTTGTACAACAAAAAAATGTATTTTTTCTCTCAAAGCCTTTAAAGTTCCTTATCTAATTCACTTCATGTGTTGTAGAAAAACAAGGTTTTTCACATTACTACGCTTATAATCCCAAAGCAAGAGTCAACTTCAGATTCGGTATGAGAACATTTTTTTCTCAACTTAGCCTTTTATTTTATGTACTGTTTTTAACTAATGTTTTTTTCAAAATTATGAAGTTCCTTATCTATATGCTTCCTGCTCTACTACTTTCAACCAGTAAATCATTGAAGGGCAATTGTTGATGATTTCGAGTTATGAAATCTGTTAACTCTAGAGACATCAGGAGATTAGTTGACATTAAGATTATATCCACTAGAGCACATTGTATTCCCTCTTTGAGAGCATCCTCTTTTCCGTGTCTCAATATATTTTGACTTATGCATATAAATACATATGCGCACATGCATGAGTGTTTATCATCCCTCCAAATGGAAAGTGGAACTATTCTTCAGTTTAATTTCCATTAGCATTATAGTCAAATCAAACAAGACTGCAATATACTAAGAACGCAGTCTAAGGTTCTTTGTTTCTTGTTTCTTTGGAAGATCCATGCCCACATTTTTGGACTCTAAATGTACTATATGATGGAATGCAATTCAACATTATCACCTTAATTATGTGCATCTGACTTTGAAATATCATCTATCATAATTTCTTATTTTTAGGCCCCCTTTTTCTTCATGTCCATGCTTTTAGTAACATCACCTGAAACAATTGCTAATGTGCAGTGCCAGACATTAAATGAAGAAGAAATATTTGAAGTTCAAGACAAACTATCACTTTTTCCCCTTGGATGGATTCATGTAAGTATCTCAATAATGGCAAGTTAGTGTCAGATTTTTTTTTTGACTTGGTTGTGTTAGTATTTTTTCATATTTGTTGTCCTGTTAGAAAGTATTTGGCTAGATGTTAAAGTTCTGTTTCCATCATTCTGGTTAATTTTTTTAGTCTGCATATTGTTGGTCTTGTTTTTGTTGGTATCATCCATAACTGCCTTCACATTTTGAGTAACTTGCTATCAGCCATTGGTATATAAAAGAGTTAAGTATTTCTGTAGTGTTTGATTTTGTGCTTTATGTGTTACCTTATTCGAGTTTCTTGCATGACTTTTCAGACACATCCATCACAGACTTGTTTCATGTCTTCAGTTGATCTGCACACTCACTACTCGTATCAGGTAAGCTATCTTTTTTGCTGCCTTTGGAGTTTGCACTAATACATCCCTGACTCTTCTTTGTGGGATGTCATTATTTCTAGTTCATTGGGTTGTTCTCTTTGAGCTTGCATATATGCAGCTAACTATGTGTGAAGTTTTTGAAAATTTTAAAGCTCTTGTGCGCTGCCTTTTCTTATTATAGATCACTGCTTAATCACATGTAACAATTATCACTTAAGAAGTGGTTTCTACGACACCTTTTATCTCACCAATGCCCTAATTCTCCAATTATTTATGAACATACTAAAAATTGAAAAGAATATCAATATTTTCAGTTTTCGTTATCTTGTTTGATCTATTATCCAGTTGTTTTGAAATATAATGTGTATTGCTGATCGGCCTTTTTGCTTCCTGTTTTTTAGATCATGTTGCCTGAAGCAATTGCAATTGTTATGGCCCCGACAGATGAATCAAGGTGGGCTTATTTCCCCCCCAATTTTTCACTTCACTAAATCTAGTTTATATAAATTGATTAAAAAATGTATGTTTAAAAGCTATAAAGAATAAATGCATTCACTACTTGAACCTTATATTTGTAGATGTATTGTCATGAGGTTGCCTATTATTTGTGAGGTGTCGGTCAAGTTTTGAAATTGTAATCACAGCTTGAACCACATGGGCTGGACCATGGTCCATATCTTATCCTATAGTTCCAACTGCCCAGTCGGTGATGTGAAGATGTCAGAAAATATGATAATGCAGGGTTTTAGTATGAGATTAAAGATGACTTATGAAAGTATGCAGTTCAAATACCTATTAGGATCTACATGGGGCTGATTCAAGTGGTTAAGTTGATGCTGATACTCTTATAAGAGGTGTAGGATACGACACCTACTAGCCACAAAATCCCATCTTGGCCACTTGCTTGAGCCATAAGGGCTGCAACTGTTGGTGTTGTTTCATTTAGGGGAGCTCTAGCCTAATGAATGTCTTGGACAAATGACCCAGATAACCCCTTGCTGAACCCCCCCCCCCTCTCTATTTCAGGCCGCTAACAAATATATTCTGCTAGTGCAGTCCACATGGAATTTTTCATCTATCTGATCCAAGTGGTGTGTCAGTGATTCGTAATTGCCAGCAGAGAGGGTTTCATCCCCATGAGGAGTCTTTGGATGGGAGCCCGATTTATGAGCACTGTTCTCATGTTTACATGAATTCCATTATGAAGTTTGATGTTGTTGATCTTCGGTAAGCTTGCAAATCTCTTGCAGGAAGAGTCTCGATGGAAGTTTTTTCCTTCAGAACAAGTATGTATGTCAACATGTTGTAAATTCAACTGTTTCAATGAATAGATTGTTGTTGAAATAGAGCGTATACATTTGTTTCTTAACCACTGGATAGAGTTTCTGGCCTCCATGTCCAAGATGCACAGATATTACCGCACTGTATAAGATAATTTTTTTTGCAATTGATTGTATTATTGTCAACATGAGGAATCCGGCATTGTGTAAATAATTACAATCGCTAGATGAAAGGTTGTGATCAAATATGTCAGTAATTGGACGAAGCTATTTATTGTTTGGCTTCTGAATGCTAGCTTTTGTGTTGTTGACTTGTATTTGAGTGTGTTCACTTTCCAACAAGCATTCCAGAATGGAAGGCGCTGGTTCAAGGAGCAACGCACTGAACGTTACAAGGGTTCATAACCTTCTCTCTCAATGTATTTGATTAGAAATATGATCGTGCACACTCTATAAACAAACGAGTGTTATTATGCATATCGTTTGGAGAAGGAAGCTGTATCTTTGCTTGTGCTTGATTTGAGGGAGCTTGAGAACACGTAGCCTGTAGGCCAATAATCTATGAGTTTGCATGGTACAAAACGCTGGTTACAGATATCACGGTCATGGCGAGGATCTGGACCGCCTCTGTGTCATGAAGATTTTATATGGGGAATTTTTATGATCTGCCGTGCTGCAAGTTGTCAGGGAAGGGGAGAGATGGCCTGCAAGAGCAGTTATACTGGAAACCTCAATCCTTGGTTTCACGTTTGGCATAATTCCTCGTATTCTTCGTTCTACCGTTGCTATGATGAACATCAATAAGCTGAGACTTTCGAGGATACTATTAAATTATAGGAGAAAACTAGGAAGAAAAACTAGAGACCACCTCTCTGATGAGACTCTGGTTGGAGCAAAGAAAAAGGATTGGTGATCTAACAATCATGATACGAGTGTTCAATTGAACGAGCCTTCTTGCAAGCGTTGGTGGGCACGAATGCTTTGCAGTACAACTGTTACAGTCATCGGTTAAATCTTAAGACAATCTATGGCCTCGCTTCTCCAGCCTTGCATGTGACCTGCATCAATGTTCGCACACAATGATATTGACTTTTAGTTAGATGGTCCCAGTTTCTTCTGTTTGGGAACTTGCAACTTCTGAATACCTTTTCAATGAATTGACGCATTTCTTTTCTCAATACCCGACAAAAAAAGAGCAAGGGCATAGGTTTGTTTTTTTCCTTCCTTTCTTTTCTTCATTATTGTTTGATGGGTGAGTGCGAAAGTGTGGATGTTCATCTACGACAAAATACTTCTTCTTCTCCTTCTTCCTCTTTTTTTTTTTTTTTTTAAGAGAGTGTTATAGGCTAGTTTGATAGTTTGCGCTCATCATACTAAATTCTCTATTCTCGAACAAGGCTTTTAATAACAGGGCATGCCCTAAAATGTGTGACTAGGCAAAAAAATTGGAAGCAGAAATCATAGAAGAAGCATATCTCTTGACCCAGCTTTTTACCAACTCATGGTTAACCATGAAAAAAATCTTTCTAAAAGGATTAGTGCTAAGGGAAAGTACAAACGAGTAACCATGATCGATGCATCCCGGGAGGTAGAGTACCGCAGCAAATATCAATTGTGACAAGAATGAATGGCAATTGAATACTTTTCTTTTTCTTTTCTTTTTTAATTTTTTTAATAGAACAGGAGAACTGGTAGGGCAGCGACGACACCTCTATTAAACCTAGCACAAGCCTTTACTCCGAGGAGAGGCTCAACGGAGCAGATCGCGATGTGGCCAAGATGGGGCAAAAGGAATGTAGGAGAGCATTAACATGGGAGATCCGACTCCTGCTCGTCCGCACCCGTCACAGATCTTTCCACACCTTTTTGGGTTGCTGAGCCTTGATGAACCTCCACATCCGAACCATCAGATGTAAGAAATCCAGCTGTTTTCAGAATTTTAATTAATTATATATTTAATAAAATTAACTGCCCAACCAAAAGGCTTGAATTAATCGACAAGACATGGGGTTGCTGGTTGACATTCTCAAATTTGTTAAATCCATAGAAGCACGAATTTGTGTGTCGAATTTAAATACTCTTATTAAACTTTAATAATTTCTGATAAATCCATATTTTCAACTATTTCCTTCGAATGAAAGACCTTACCTAAACACAAAGTTAGTAAAAAAAAAAACTAAAACATAAATATGTATCTGCCAAAATCTCTTTCCTTTTCACCCTCTCCTTCACCTCTCAGCTCAACTGTTTCATATATACCTCTGTTAGCCCATCACCCACTTGAAAAAAAAAAACATAAATTTTAGAATTTTAACAATTATAGTCAGTCAAAGAAGAGGAAAAAGAGAGAATAAGAGAGTTAGGTATCCTATAAACCCTAGAATTCTAACAATCATAAAAAGTCAGCAGAAAAATAGAGAAAGAAAGGGAAGAGCAGTAAAGGGAAGGCATGAAACAAAGAAAAAAGAGGAGGGATAAAAAGTGCTAGGGAAAAGAAGGTACAATTAATGGACTGTGTTAAAAAACCATCCCATAAAAACTAAACCTTCTTGTTAATAGGATATTTAAAAGCACCGTTATTTTTTAAAATATTTTTTTATTTAAAAAGTATTAAAATAATATTTTTTTAAAATTTATAATAAAAAACATTAAAAAAATTTAACAAAACAAAATATTTTTTAAATTTTAACTAAAAAAAGGGTTAAAATTCACTCCTAAACAATGTTAAATAAATGGAAAAACCATAAACACAACGATTAAAGTTCACAATGAAACAGTCCACCGTATTTACTTGAAGGCTTTTAGGTATTTTTTGGGTTAATAATGTCTCAGCTCAGCTAACCTCTGGCCATGCTTTTATTGGCTTTAATGGTGAGAATATTTTGAGCCAAATTTAGTGCATCGACATAATTTTTTTTTTCTTCAAATAAATCTTAAATATGTTATCCACACTCCAACTGAATACATGTATTATTCATAAAAATAAAATGGTTCAATAACTATAAACTTTCTGTTTCTCTAGCTCATATATATATTATTATATCTGCTAGTTATTAATTCAACTGAATCAGTAGTTCTAATTATATATATTCTTTTGTGTTTTTCAAATGAAAAAAGATTATTTACCATTTTGTATTGATGAACTAGAAAAAAGTCAATGCTTTTAAAGTTTAATATAGATCCGCGTATCTTCTTAAATTGTCTTCGGCATGGTTAAAATACCTAATATTCTTAAATTTGGGTAGTTCAGTTATTTTATAGATCCACCATTAATTTTTCTTACATATAGTTAAAGGAGATATATAAAATGTCTATTTGTCAAGAAAAACTGAATGTTTTCTTGGTAAATGATAAGAAAAAAAAGAATCTTAAAAGAAAAGAAAAGAAAATTATTTAAGAATTCTAAAAGGAAGAAAATAAAACAAGGAAAATTTGTAATTAAATAAATATTTATTAATTCACTAACTAGCTTTTTTTCATGAAAAAAACTATTTATAATATTAATTCGAACAAATATTTTATATCATTATACTATAAAATAACTAAATTAACATAGCACATGCTAAAATTCTAAAACTTGTAAAATATATCGATTATTAGATATTTATGTGCTCACTAAACCTATTAAAATCTTTATCCGGTCAACCTATAAAAATTTATATTATTTGTGTTTGGATAGAAATATTTCTTTTTGAAAAATAAAGAAGAGGAGAATAAAAAAGATAGAAGAAAAGTAAATTTGTGTTTAAAATGGAAAAAATGAAGAATTTATTAGCAAAACGAAATCACTATTTCACTTTTAAAAAAAAAAGAAGAAAAGAAACGAAATCACTGTAACAAACTGACAAGGTAAATTGCATAACTTATGAGGGGTAAAACTGGAAATAGAAAGCAAACCTCAGTCTCATAGACTCATGGCACAGTCCTACCAAAACTTGGCACTTCTTGCAACAGACAGCTTCATCTGTTTCCAACAGCCCACCCTTCAGGCTTGAATTCTTCCTTAGATTATAGATATTCCTTCTTTTATTTTATTTTTTTGAGAATACAGACATTCCTTTTGGAGCAGTGGCTTTTTTTTAATATTAAAAAATTATTTCAATTAAAAAATTTAAGTGTGAAATAAAATTTTAAAATAAAATTTATATTATTCTTTAATATACTTTACTTTTTCAAGTGAAAGTTTTTGGCATTTGAAATTTGCACGGATTTATATTGTATTATGCTTAATTTTTATCAAATAAATAAAAATAATAAAATTTAAAATCATGACTGCTTGGTCATCATAACTCTGGTATCATGTTAAAAAATTAATTTAATAAAAAATTTAAATTGTTAAATAAAATTTTAAAATAAAATTTATATTATATTAACTTATACCAATAATAATAATAATAATAATATAATTCCCATGATAGTACAACGCATGAATTGTATCACGAATTAAGTTAAGAAATTTGCCTTGGTCATTGCTGTTTTTTTCTTTTCCGTTTTGCTCTCTAAATCCTAGTTTGATCCTTAATGCTTAAAAAAAATGTATATCGAGATTTGACTATAAATTAGTCATTGATCGACGCACGTGGCACGTTCTTTCACCGTTCATGTATCTACATCACCATTAATTTCTCCCTCCACCAAACTTGCTTCTATATACAACAAAAGCTTTGGAAAAAAGACGATCCTATACAAATCAGTTCTCTCCCTTTTCTCGAAAAGAAACGATCGAACAAGTCTCCTTCTCCAACTCTCAACAGGAGGAACTAACGCAGGAAGTGATCAGTAGTTCGTCAGGAAAGCCTGAAGGGTGAGTAGACATGGGAAGAGCACCATGCTGTGAGAAAGTAGGGCTAAAGAAAGGGAGATGGACAGCTGAAGAGGATGAAGTCTTAACCAAATACATTCTAGCCAACGGTGAAGGCTCGTGGAAATCACTACCTAAAAATGCAGGTAAGAAATGATTGTCTTCTACATGAATCACGTACGTATCTCAAATGGCTTTGCCCCCCTTCTTTGTTCCATATTGATGATTGATAGAGTTTGGTTTTTTGAAGGGTTATTAAGGTGTGGTAAGAGCTGTAGACTAAGATGGATTAACTACTTAAGAGCTGACTTGAAGAGAGGGAACATAACCAAAGAAGAGGAAGAGACCATTGTTAAGTTGCATACTGCTTTGGGTAATAGGTAATCTTGCCTCTATATTTGCTTCTGCGCATATCCACATTACCACTAATTTTTATTTTCTCAATTCATCAGCTCAATTCTTGGTTAGGCGAGTTTAAATTTTTTTATCAACCGTTCCACTTCTTTTTCAAAGAAAAGCAATGGCCGATTGCTCGACATCTTTTTTTTTTTTTTTTTAATCAACGTTCACAATTTTATCTTCATTGTTACGATTGTTCTCTCTACGAGAAAAGACTTGGAAAATTCTTATTTTTCCCTCTCTTTTTTTCCACCTTACCACGCACTTGGTTTTGGCTCAAGCGACAAAATGGTCGAGTGAAATATTTAGCATGGTGTTTAACATGATTAGGTTCTTGTTAAAGCAAGCAAATGTTGTCCCTATACAAATCAGAACTGGTCTTGAATGTAAGAAATGTGCAATTCTTGTGCAAGAATTTAAGGGTAAGGCTAGGAATAATTAGGGGAAGAACTCCAGGAAGGCTAGGCTCTATCTACTGGTCTCTTTTTTCCATTACTTCTTCCAATTAAGGATGTATTCTGATACATTTCAGAAAAGTCATTCTGTCGTCAATTTGATAGTAGACTAGCACTTTTGATTTTTCTCTTTTCGGAACTCATAACAATCTCTGGAAAATAAAAACATCTTTAGCTTTGTGTTTGGCAAAAACAAAATCCAAATAGATATATGACCAAATGCAAAAATTAATGGTTAATTATATCATTTTACATTTATAACTTTTTTCTTTATTTAAAACAATGACAGACAACAGCAATTATATAGAAATTTGAAAAAAGAAATCCTCCAAAACCCTCTTAACATGTAGACTTTTTTTTTCCTTCGATTTCAAGTGGCATGTTTTACTGCCGCTGAGAATGTTTGTAGATTTTTTTTTTTTAAAAAAAAAACATATTAAAATAATATTTTTTTAATTTTAAAAATTTCCTTAATGCCACCACATCAAAACAAACAATTCAAAAATTTAAAATATATATATTAATTTGAAACTAAAACAAAAGAGAGTTGGCTATACCGCATTGTTGTCCAGAAATCCCGTTTCAAAAATTTTGATTAGATGTTGCTATATTTGATAACTAAAGCACCTTGTCTTTTTGGTAACGACACCAAGAGAAAGTAGCTTGATTTCACAGGGAAAATAATTTACTGTCGACCAATCCAGTGCAGCGTATTAATTATACCTGCTGCTTGCTTTATAGCCATCCTGGGGCAATTTTTGCATGGACCATGTTTGGTCCGAGCATCAAATGGACCAATGACCTCAGTTTCGATCACGTTTCGTGGTTTTCTAGCGGGCCGAGAGTATTTGACCCCTAGCTCCCAGATCATTGCGATGATAACAGAGATGGCGACTTAATGAGAGCACCTAATGTTCAAAGTTCAAACGATCCACCGTTCAATTTTTATGAAGAAACAAACAATCTGAAAGTCAAATGTTTAAGAACCAATATTACTGAAGTCAAGACGTTGAGCTTAATTAATAAAAAAATTACTCTAAATATTATTGTACTGAAGAGTTCATCTATTCGTTATATTTTGACTTCAATAGTCGTTTTGCGCATTAATGAGTTAACAGTGGTTGATTTTGATCGTTCCAGATGGTCTTTCATTGCTGCTCAATTACCAGGACGAACAGACAATGAGATAAAGAACTACTGGAATTCTCATTTAAGCAGAAAAATTTACAGCTTCAATCGGTATAAAAATGATGATTCTCTACCAAGCATCATGGATATCACCGATGTAGCAGCTGGGCCATACAAGGGTAGAGGTGGTAGAACAAGCCGGTCATCCATGAAAAAGCACAAGGCCACATTAATGTCATTAGGTAAGCCTAAGAGTCCTAAAGCCATAGCTCATGAGGTAACTGAACCAGCGAGCAAAGAAACAGCAGCGATCTCACCCAAAGGTACAAACAGCTCATTAAAGAGTTCGGCCACTGAAGGTCCACAGAAGGAACCAGAAAATAGAAAGAATCTTGGTGTGCAAGTCCAAGAATCTTGCATAGACATTGCTAAAAGAATTAATGCAGCTGGAATATCTCATTGCCCTATTAATGACGAGAAAGAGACTGAAACTTTAGGACCATATGAATGGCTAGACAGTGAAATAAAGCGCCTTGAATATGCACTGCAACGTCAAGTTGCAGATCCTTTTGGAAATAATACAGTTGTGACATTAGAGACAGACAATGAGGCACCGAGTATGAGCAAGGAGAGCGAAAATTATAATGGGGTAATGGGACCAAAAAGGGTGGCCGTCCATTACCTGAAAAAACAAAGCAACAGCAGCAATGGTTGTAGCTCAAATGAAGAGAGTAACGGGGAATGGTACAATAGCTTTTCACCTATGAATCCAAGGTTTGATGAGGAATGGCTTGATTGGGACTGGACAATAGCTGGGGATCTTGGTGGGTGGGGGTTGTTATAATATGAAGAGGACAACTTGCTGACTAGCGTTTCTGGTAATGACAATCAAGAAGGAGTAGATTTAAGATCGATTTTATGGCCAGCTAAGAATGTTTTAATGTTTTGTCAAGTTTTCGTGGACGTGAAGGTTCCACCATAATGTTCCTCTATATATATATATATTTTTTTTTTTTTTCCTTATTATATCTTAGATAGATTATATATACGTATTTTAGATATATATTATATATATGCTTTTATGTTGACCACAAATTCTGGGCAACGACTCTAACTAATGCCAGTTGCTGGATTTATCATTAAACAAAAAACACTATGATTTTATTGTTTAGTGGTAGCACAAATACACCCTCTTTTTCTTACCCTCTCACTCACGGCAGCACACGCACTTGCACTCGGACACTTCTCTCTTGCACACCCCTCTTTTCTACCCTTATTCTTCTTTTTCTCTCTTGCTGCTAACCCTAACACTAATGCTTCCTTACTAGGGCGGTTGTGCTAGGATTTGTCTTCTTGTATGGCTAGATTTTTTTCTGAAGAAAATCCTATAGCTAGCTAGACGAAAGCCTCCTGGACCTTTTAGAGATAATTTATAGAGAAACCTAGAGATTGCCTACAATACAATATCGAGGTACTGCTATAAAGAAATCTAGATTGATGTTCAACATTTTAAACTCATACATTCATTAAGAAAACAGAACGTAATCTGTCATAATCTTCTATCAAATTCAAACTCGAGACAAGGAAGATAAATCTATTTACCATTCCAACAAGAGTGTTGCTAAATTCACTATAGAATTTGTTATTCCCACTATTTGATTTTTATAAAACTACCAACACACCCTTCTTCGTTAATGTTTATAATGTTACAGCTTAAAATGCTTTTTATCAAATACCAAAAAGCCCATTTACATTAGACA
>Ga0307510_10003436_pt1 | contig 18471 bp, 17 predicted proteins | sample 12_EM_MG_FD_207224 | JGI IMG/M metagenome (GOLD analysis project Ga0307510, IMG submission 207224) | Populus trichocarpa ectomycorrhiza microbial communities from riparian zone in the Pacific Northwest, United States - 12_EM | ecosystem: Host-associated > Plants > Roots > Unclassified | place...
CGGGGGATGACGTTGGGTGGGGCGTCGGGGTCGTTGGAAAAACCTTGAGCCAGCAGGGTGCGAAGGGTATCGATGGCTTGATACTGGTTTTGAGGTAGATCCTCATAGGAGATGGGGTTGGTGGTATCAAAGTGAGAGGGGGTCGGGTTCGGAAGGAGGCTGATGGGCGGGGAGGTGAAGGGGATGATCCGGGGCGGAGGGGTTGGGGTTTCGGACGCGTCCATGGTTTGATCCGAGTCACGGTCCGAAGATCGTACTGAGGGTTGATGCACGTTGATGTCTTAATGACACCGGCGTGCTAACGGGAGCACCTAGAGGAGGCAAGCTCGACCAAAGTGTTCAGAAGTCTGTGTATTTTCTGCTCTAGCGACCACCTTTGTTGGCGAAAATTTTGCCGTGGAGGTGGTGGTTACTGGAAAAGGAAGGTGTGCCCAAGTCAGTCAGAGAGTGGGGATCACGTACAGCACTGTATAATAAAGAGCCCGAATTTTCGGCTAGAAAGCGATTTGTCCTCCTCCCATCCACAAATATAGGTCAACGTTGGTCTAGTCCTCGGATACTCCTCGGATATATTATACGTTATACCCCCGATTCAGCGATCCTCGATCCTCTTTCGGATTTATTTCGTTATCGTCCTCATGTCCGTGTTCGGGACCTGCACCGTGGTCAAATCAAAGGACCTCGACATAGGGGCATAAGGGGATCCAAGGCCGTCCGCTGTTAACCAGTGGGGGTATGTCGAACGTTACACCCAACGAGGCCGTCAAGGTTGGCGTACCCAGGTGTCAACACGGACGCCGGCCCTCAAGCCGATCACGATTTTACGCCCTTTTGTCAAACACGCTCATTTTGCGCTCAGCCCTTAAGGCCTTAACTTCCACTACACAATAGACAGCAACGTTAACCTTCCGGCAAATGACCCACAATAGTGACCTACTGGCGAACTCCCGTCGACTTATGCCGTGAATTGCAGGGTCGTGTCGGTTCCCCCCGTTATTCACTCAGCGTCGGGCTTGAACCACCTGGCGTAGAGTTGCTAATGAGGGGGCAGAATGAACCCTACATTCACGTAGGCGTTAATTCAACTGCTTCCTAGTATTTCAGAAGTATGTTTTACGACACGCCTGACAGAATATATGGCCGCAACACTTATATTTGCGCATTTCCTCCGAGGATGTGATGGCCAGTGTCAACCCCCAAACGTGTCGGTGTTGCCCCACTTTACGTTCATAGCGCCTCAAAGTCTTCACCGTAAAAGGACTAGAACATTTCGTCATCCCTCCCCCGATAAGAACATAGTCCACCAGTACAGAAACCTAATGGAGAAGGCGACGTATCAAGAGCCCGTGCACGACCGCTCGACATACGAGTCCGTCACCGTCACCAAACGTTGTATCTGAAATGAATGTCAGCCCCAAGGACGCAGGGGACAAGAGGAGAGCGAATGGATTCAGCTACGCCACACCTACCTGAGTAAGTCATGAATATCTCTATTCATGACTTTGGAATTGTCATTCCTGACCGCCATGCCAGCTGTAGTTTGGAGTACTGCTGCGCATGTGGGACAGCAACAACGGGTATATCAATTCTTGGTATGTTTCGCTGCGCATCCGTGGGCGCATGCATGTGGTGGAGGGGCCCGCTACACTGTAGCATGAAGACATGTCGAAGTGACGAGTTTTGTTGTGTTCCGCTCTGAGAGGATCGTTGTAGTGCTGCGAGGTCTGGCGATGGATGGGGTTGTTCAATTCTCTGCCCCCTCACCACCCCAACTGTATTTAAAGATCCAGTTGTGGCTTCGTCGCAGCTCCTGTGGGGCCGTAGTCACCAAAATGGGGAATATACATACATGAATGGGCAAGATGAAACGGAAATAGCTTCCGAGGGTCAGCTCTCTTCCGGCGCTCGCTCATTAGGTACAATAACACCTGCCTTCAGTGTCATATTAAATTATATGACATTGTGTGGGAGTGTGGGAGCATATTCCAAGCAAATTTTCATACCAAAAAAACATTCCGTGTCCTCAATATGTTCGTACATTTGATTTCATCAATCGTATTAAGTGCTGGAGAGGCCTAGAGTTTCAGCAGACACCACGATCGTGGTCACGCCGAGCTACCAGCCCTGATAAACCGACCAAAGGTGTCAGAAATGAAAATCCGAAACAGCAATATGATCGAACGGGGTCTCACCATTCCAGCGAATAAACGGACATCGGCATGCGTTTCGTATTGGCCACGCTCCGCAGTGTTAACCTTGACCACATCGAACTTGCCGTCCTCGCCGTTCCAGTGAAAGATGCGTTTCACGCCCGCCCACCGACACCACTCCACACACCGCCAGCACGGTCGCGCGCTGCCCATCCCGACCTTTGTCACCCGCGCGACGTAAATGTCCGCCCCATTGATCCGCGGGTCCCTTCTCCGCGCGCTCCATGCCTTCTCCGCTTCGACGCCCGCGTGCTGGCCACCGGCAGGACAGCACGCACGGTGCGACGATGCCCGCCGTACATTCCGCTTGCCCACGAGCCCGCCGCTGCTGCTGCCCGACCCACTCTCCCTCCCGTCCCCGTCTCGACTGCCGCGGCCATCAACCTCCTCTCCATGGTCACCGAGAGTGACGCGTTCCTCCTCCTCCTGCCTGCCGGGCTTGCGCCTAGAAGACGATGACGGGTTCGGCCGCTTGCGGGTGTGCGGAGGGGGTGTCGAATCCAACTCGGACGACGGCCCGTTGAAGGCGATGCGGGCCCGGTTGCCCCTCGCATGTAGCGAGAGGCGCCGGGCCTTTAAACACCTTTGACCGTGAGGCTGGTGGTGGTGGTGGTGGCGGAGGTGTTGGCGGGGGCGTGCGTGGTGTTTGCAACTGCGGGCATGCGCCTGCGCGCGCGCCTTGCTGCTGCTTGCGGAAGGAGGGCGACATGCCCGTGAGGCTGAAAATCGCGTGCATCTCCGCGTGCATCGATACGGGCTTGCGGTGCCCGCGCGTGCGCACTTCGGCGCCGTCGTAGTGCGGTCGGTGGTGGTTGTAGCCGCTTGAGATTATCTTGCCGCCTTTGACGAGGACCGCGCCGAGCGTGAAGCACATCGGGCTCTTGGAGGCCGCATCCGCGCACTGTGAAAGGTAGAACTGCGTCTTGTTCATGGTTGGTGATGGTCAGCGCGCTATGTTTCAGAAAGTGAGCACGTGTGAGGACTAGATCATTCGTAAGAAGCTCACGGAAGAGGGATGAATGGTCTCGAAAGCAAAAAAAAATCGATGATATGATTTGGTTTGACTCGACTGGCTACGCGCCGGAAAACTTTTTTCATTGAAAATTGCCAGGGGAGCGCCCCGGAACATCTCGGCCCGGCTGCGCGCATTCTCGGATCGGAAGTATTCTCGGCCTGTCCCACACCACTTCCCACGTTCGTTCTTTCCGTCCCGTCCTTCCTTTCTTTGAGCTGCAGAACGGTATTTCAAGCACTTTCCGGTCGCCATTCGCCATTGATTGATGAAGTTATATCCTTGTCTAACCACATGACTTGATGAACTACTCGTCAAAGCCCTCTACTTTTTCCAGCACTTACGATGAAGGTTTCGCGACACCCTGGCAAATGTTGATAATACCCTTCAAATACACGGCCATGTAGGGGAATTTCAGTTCGTATTGTCATGTGCGTGTCCTACAGGTGCCCGAATCATTGATATCTAGTGGGGTTTCTCCTATCTACAGTACGCCGACCGATCTGTTTGCAATACCTGTTGCCACGAGTCGACCCCATAAAATTTTCCGGCTGCCCTTTACATTTCAATTCTTTGTTCTGGTCCCGTCCCTTCATGGCCAGTCCGTTGAAGGCGGGATATGGTGAATTCTTTCCCCTCTATTCTCGATCAGATCAGGACCCTGTGATCGGAAAATGGAAAGGATATCGAACACACGCCCTCCGAAAGAGCCGATGGGATGTAAAACCTTAACAGGCCCGCTGTACGTGTGATGTTTCATCACCTCTGTTCAATCCAATCATACAGGTTCCGATAGGATTTGTCGTCAGGTTCGACTTCCTCTGCCCTGCCCTTCCCTTAAACGTATCGGCGCACTCTTGGTGAATTGATAGTTCATATGTCTCGTCCAGGGTCTTGGTAGATCCAGGACGAGCCATATGAATGCATCTTGGAGCGTATTTGGCAAAGCAACGCCAACGCCGGAAATGGCGCATCGTCTTTTACAACCGAATTCGGGTCGCAGAGTTTATCGTGCTTTATTCTCGGTATTAGCCAATTGAGTGCTATTCATTGAGGTCCTAAGTGCTTAGTAGCAGGAGACGAACGCCCAACTTAGCTTTCTGCCGCCGGGCTTTACTGTCGTGTGCAAGCCTGCCCTGCTATTCTGTTAAGACTTTCTCCCGATGCCAACACTTGGACCACGAGAACATCTCCAGCTCGCCCAGCACGTTACCCAGCACCCGGGAGACCATGCATGACTTAGGAAGGAGTAACGACGCACGCAAGATTTCAAGAAACGAATCCATGACCCGCTCAAGCTGCATTTTTAGACTGGTCCGGATATACGACATATTTCATCTAGGACCCGCATATCACAGCTCGTGATGGCACATATATGACCTAAACCTTCCAACTCCAGACAGATCATGGTGAGCACGACGAGGTCGCAAGGCCGCTTAAGAAGTACTGCGCAAACGTGATTGCTTGGGTGCCATTGAAATGGGGCTGTGGAAATGGGCGTTAGGCGATCAAAGGTGGGTCAAGTAATCATGGAGATCATCTGACGCGGTCGATTACTAACAAATTTCCTGACCGTTGGCTCGCGGTTTGTGCCAGCACTCACAATTAGGGCGAGGGTGACCCAAAAATTCTCGCCGAGGCCAGCGCGAGTTCCTGCGACGTACACCTCTCACGTGTCGATGCGGCTTTGTTTTAGTTCCCTCCTGCCTGGATATACATAAATACATCTCAATCGTTGTGGAAAAACAAAACACTTACTGACTCTGAGTCCACAGATCTGGCTTCTTCACCTTCGTTCTCCCTCGTGTTATCATCTCGTTCAGTGCCATCAGCTTCGCTCTCGTCCGATCTCCCTCGTTTTTTCCCTGTATTGCTGCGCTGAGTAAGGTGCCACGTCAACGAGAACGGGACTCACTCGATCGTCTCTGCTTGAGCTCTTTGGTCACCAGAGCGAGCGTGGTGAGTAACACCACCAATATCTTGAGCACTATCTCATGCATTGCGGGCGTAGTTGGGATCCGTGTGTATATATTGAGACGTTGCAGAAACTTTTCCATGGACCCGAGCAAGTCGACGAGCGCATCAAGGCTGGAGATAACGCCCTTGGCCGCCTGGTTCACTTGAATGTCACAAAGATGCTGAGATAGTAAGTGTAGGACTTAAGTACTAGGTAGTTGTAACAAGACGATAATCCCAATTCCAAGACCATTGGAGACATCCAACCGGTCAAAGGTTACAACTTTAGATGGGCATATTACAGGCAGTTGTTGCCTCAAACGAGACCCTTGGATATAGGAAGTACTAGTAGTTAATCGACTGGTGTGCGCACGCCAACGGAGGTTAGGCGATACCATCACCTTAGGCAAACCGCAATGTGTTCTATCCATGAAATAAATAGATAGCAAAGTATAATAGGACTCGGGACAAGCGTGGTGTCTTTCTCGTATTCAGTGGCAGCGATATTAGCGTAACGTATGATACCGAACAGGAAAGCCACGACGTCCAGCGCCTATCGATATCCGAAAGCATGTGCCGATGATGATGCATGATGGGCAACGCACCGTCACTCAACCGCCAACCATTGCAACTTGTCTACTCATCGTTCATCAGAGGAACCGACTCTTTCCTAGAAACGTCCCTTTTCAACTCGCGATATGAGCACTTTCTCAGGTTACTCTCATTTTCAACCACTCTTCGAGGCTGCCCTCGGGGAGTATGAGTCGCAAGCAGGGACCAAACTGATCGATCATCCTCTCTACATCCAACTCAATACCTGTACAACTGTAGATTCCATCATTAAGACAGTCCTAGCTGAAGCACAGGCTTTCCGTCAATTCCGAGGAGATGATAGCAAGGTGATGAAGTACCTCAAGGGAGCTGTCCACGTCTTATCTACATTTTCCGCCGGAGTCTTCGGCGAAGGGATCGGTCTAGTACGTCGAAATCGCTGGCACGGTCTCTAACGCCTTATCGTTGACGTCTGTCCTATAGCCGTTCCAACCTGCGAAGGCCATATTCGCCGGCATAGGTATCTTGCTCACAGCAAGTGTCTTCCTCTCCTTCGTACGGGTCCCCATAACGTCTAATTATATCAGGCGATCAAAGATGTCAGCGCGAGTTACGATGCACTTAGCAACCTCCTCGAATCTATCGAACACTTTTTGAAACGCTTGGAAATTTATACTAGAATCCCCTCTGTACCGGCGCTGGATGAGATAATCGTAAAGATAATAGTGGCGTTACTCTCCACCCTCGCCTTAGCGACCAAACAAATCAAACAAGGACGACTCAGTGAGTTAAATCCCACCGGCATGTTGGTCGATGGTAGCTCAATGTGAGGTAGAGAAGTTTGGAAAGAAGCTTCTTGGTGAAAACGATGTCGAGGACATCCTACAAAGGTTGGATAGGCTTACTCTTGATGAAGCTCGGACGACTGCGGCACAGACCCTTGCGGTCGTCTGCGGTCTCGTCGAGAATATGAAGACCGCCATGAACAGTAAGTAAATATCTCCTGCTTTTATTCGCTGATTGACGACCTTTTCGTAGACGACAACTCGAAGACATCGACGGATAACATCCGGCAGGCCCTAGGTATGTCTGGTTGGCAAGCATAGTCAAGGGTATACTGTATCTCACTGGGCGGCAGAGATTTTGCAAAAAGTAGCAAGCGAGATGAATTTGTCACAGCGTCAGTCATTATTGACACCACCGTCGCTCACCAGTAACGCTGAGACTTCTCGAAGGTCGCCGGTTGCGGGATTGGCTCTCCCCTCCTGATCCATGGAAAAACTACAACATAGCACGCGAAGCTCTCCACGAAGGGACCACAACGTGGCTTACCCAAGGTGACACTTTTATGAAATGGAAATCATCTGGAACCCTCCTGTGGGTACACGGAAAACGTTTGTGTCTGTTGTTCCACCGTTTACACCGCCTCTGAAACGGATAATTCCAGCGGGCTCGGGGAAGAGCGTGTTAAGGTACGCGATGCTGCGGCGTTTCTTTTCTAGAGGACTGACACCCTCTGGAAGCTCCGCCGTCATTCAAGATTTGGAAGATACCAGCAAGCTCGGCTTAGCTCCAACGACGTTTTACTTTTTCGACTTCAGGGATAAAGAAAAGCAGACCCGACGCGGTTTAATTTCCTCCCTTCTTGTTCAACTTTGCGATCAATCCGGTACCTGCTACAATATTCTTTGTGACCTATTTTCGGCACACCGTGAAGGCTCGCAAGAACCGAGTGAAGGCGAGCTGACAAGATGTCTCAAGAACATGGTCATTTCCCTAGGACGAGTGCCGATTTTTATTATCATCGACGCACTGGACGAATGCCCGAATACCTTTGATACACCGTCAGCTCGTGAGACCGTCTTATCGGTCGTGAGGGATATCCACGGCTTACGACTTTCGAATCTCCATATCTGCATCACGAGTCGGCCCGAGCCGGACATAAAAAACACTCTCGTTCCTCTTGCACCTCAGTCTCTGTCCGTTCATGACCAGCCTGGTCAGACACGTGATATCATGGACTACATCGTCTCAGTTGTCAGCCAGGACCCCGCAATGAGAAGGTGGAGACAACAGGATAAGAAACTCGTTATTGAGACGCTCTCCCAAAGAGCCGATGGGATGTAAGATATGCTGGTTGTAGCGCTTCATCAATCACTCATATACATTACGCAGGTTCAGATGGGTCCATTGTCAACTCGACTTCCTCCGCCGCTGCCTTCCTCAGCGTATCCAACGCGCCTTAAATGAAATACCGGAAACCCTAGACAAAACGTATGAACGCACGTTGGAGCGTATCAACAAGGCAAACGTAGAATACGCCCGTCTGCTTTTGCAATGCGTTACGGTAGCTGCTCGTCCGCTTCAGGTCGAAGAAGTCGCGGAGTTTCTCGCCTTTGATTTCGACTCGGAGGCTGATCCCATTCCCAATTATAACGCGGATTGGCGCCCGGAAGACCCCGAAGACACCGTATTATCCATTTGCGCCAGCCTGCTCGCAGTTGTCAAGGTAGACGGTTCCCAAGTCATCCAATTTTCTCATTACTCCGTAAAGGAGTTCTTGGTATCGGACCGCATCAAGAATTCAGGGACTGTTCCGCATTATCGAGTCCTCATGGGAGGGGCCCATACCATTGTTGTGCTAGTTTGCCTTGCCATTCTCTTAAGGCCCTATGCCAACGAAAAGATCACCCACGATGGCCCCCTCGTTCTGTACGCTGCCCAGCATTGGGTGGGCCATGCACGTTTCGGGGACGACTTACCACGCATACAAAAAGCCGGAAGGCGACTCTTTGACCCACGGCGCCGGCATTTTTCAGCCTGGATCCGAATACATGACATTCTTCCGGAAATATCTCCTATGGCCACCGATGGCATGTCACAGTTAGTTTTACGTTATGCTGCATTTTGCGGTCTTCCAGACGTAGTGGAGTTCCTGGTTACGGAACGCTCACAGAACGTAAATCCTCAAAGTAATCAGTATCTCCCCCCTCCATTACACTTTGCAGCAGAAGAAGGGCACCAGTCGGTTACAAAGTTGCTTCTACAGCTTGGCGCAAATGCGAATGGCCGCGGCCGTCGAGGTTGGACTGCATTGCATATGGTATCGTTCAATGGACACCTGGAAGTTGCTCGGATTCTTCTCGGCGACGGTGCAAATACTAATCTCTTGGACCACTATGGGAAAACACCATTGCATTGGGCGCTGGAAAAAGGCCACCCAGAACTCGCTCAGGCCCTTCTCGAGTACGGTCCAGATATAAAAATCCGGGACGACTGCTATATAACTCCATTGCATCACGCATCGGAAAAGGGATACCAAGACGTCGTCCAGACCCTTCTCGAGCGCGGTGCAGATATAAATGCCCGGGACGACCACCTTCTAACGCCATTGCATCGCGCATCAGCCAGGGGATATCTAGAAGTCGTTCTAGCCCTTCTCGAACATCATGCAGATGAAAATGCTCGTGACGAACAAAAGAGGACTCCTCTGCTTTGGGCGCTGGAAAGTAGACGTCTTGAAGTCGTTGGTGTACTTCTCAAGAATGGTGCAGATCCGAATATCCCGGATGACAACAATATGACTGCCTTGCATCAGGCATCAGCAAAGGGGTATCTGGAGACAGTTCTGGACCTTCTCGAGCGTGGTGCAGATTCGAACGTCTCGGACGAATACAAGATGGCCCCCTTGCATCGTGCGTCCGGAAATGGACATCTTGCAGTAGTTCGGGCTCTTCTCGAACGTGGTGTAGATCCGAATGTCCGGGATAACGACAATCGAACACCGTTGCATGACGCATCAGAAATGGGATATCTAGACGTCGTCCTCGCCCTTCTCGAATACAACGCAGATGCGAATGCTCGGGACGACGAAAACAAGACTCCATTACATTGGGCGTTGGAAAACGGACGCCTTACAGTGGTTCGGGCTCTTCTCGAGAGTGGTGCAAATCCGAATATCTGTGACGACGACAATAGAACTCCACTGCTTTAGCACCCCTAGATGGTCCTCCGGAACTTGTTCAAGTCCTCCTCGATCGTGCTGCAAGTGTGAATTCTAGTGACAACTGGAACATTACTCCCTTGCATTTGGCGTATGAAAATGGACATGAGGACATTGCCAACATCCTTCTTCGACTAGGCGCAGATCCAAATGCTCACGACAGAAACAACCGGATTCCATGGCAACGGATGTTGGGCGCTTCACCGCTTTAGCGCCTTAGGTCTCGCGCAGCCCATATGATACGACTGATTCAAGACGTCGATCAGTCTTTGGGGCTGACATAGAGAGGAGCCAAAGAGAACGCATATGCAGTGTAATCAAGTGACTGCCGCCCGTCAATCCCACTCGGACTCATCTCATACCTCTACTCTATTCGAGCTCGCAGCACTTTCTCTCTCTCCTTGTAACATATCTCCCGCCATCTACTCAAAAGTTTTACCTTTTCCTTCGTTTTCTTCACACCATATGCCTCGATCTGTATGCCTAGATTTATTGTAAGTCTGACTTCCTAAGCAAACTGGCATTTATATTCAAAACTTTGCTGATGGCCATTGCCCTACAAACCAGTCTATCTACTTAGCGTATACCCAGAGAGGAATGCCACTTTGTGATGCTAGTACGTCAAATTACTACGTACTAGTTCAATCAGTCATGTTTGCCTCCATGTCATCGTTTCTTCCCTCGGCGCTGCAGGGTAGAGGTTGAGGATTTCAAGCAGAGAGATTAATCGGCATTGGGGAGGACGATGGCCTCAGGAAGAAGGAGGGGATAAACCATGAATGTGCGTCTCGGTAATCCCGTCCCTTTGCCCACCATCACTTATTTGTTTGAGCGCAGTTGTTCATCCTCGTATGATCTCCACCTGCAAAGTCCAACTTCCTTTGAACCTACGGACTCAGCTCATCCCCCAACAATCTCCCGACCGCGATTGCGGCAGCTCCACGGAAACCTCCACCTTCCCCAAGGCCAAGAGGACCCTAATCTCAGCTGCGCCACTTCTAATGAATGGGGCGTCTCGATGTACCCCGCCTATTCTTTCACCTCTTCTACCACATTGTCCCGCAGGATTATCACCTCGCTTTATAGTCTCTAGGCACCAGTAATGGCTAATGTGATCGTTGATCCTGAGACGGGTTCCAAGGTGGGAAAAATTTTGAGAACGCGGTCTCGAAATTCTCGGGTTCACCAGACTTGAGCCCTATCGAGATCAGGCGGAAGGGCGATACACACATACCCGACTGGTAGACAGATAGAGCTACCCTCCCCACCGAGTAATTTCTTGAGTTTTTCTCTTTGGGCCGTCCTTCTCACACTTCACACCCATCCCTAATATAAAAATATTTTCTTATCTATCACAGTGTGCCTGGCGTAACAGTGACTTTAAATAGAGCAATAGCCTTCTGTTCTGCCAATGCTACGTAGTATGGGATCTGGTTCAAGAGCAATGGACAGGTTTCACGAAGGGATGGGACAAAAGACCCTTCTATTTGGGCCCGCGTTCGAGCCCACTCAAGGTACATAACCACAGGCTACAGGTGTTTGTACGATACACGGAAGTAACTACAAAGTACAGTACAGTAACAATGACACCGATGACGCGTTAAAGTCACATACTACACACAAACAGTGCCTCCCGAAGGCGGGGCACTTAAATCGGAACCCTGTACACACGTAGATAGATCAGGTAATCGATGGCCGTCACGGAAACACGAGAATCACAGGGCGCAGACAAGACACCCGCGCAAAACAAACTCCGAGTCCAACAGATTTATCTTGTCGTGGGCTGCTTGGTCTGCGGCATAGCCTGGAGGGTCGCATCGGCACCATTTTCAACGAGGAATCGCGCGAGATCCACATGGCCATGTTCCAATTCCTGATGTAGTGGACCCCACTCGTCCTCGTCCTGGGGTGTGGGATCGGCTCCGTGCTCGACGAGTAATCGCGCGAGGGTCACATGACCATGTGCCGACGCTTGATGTAGCGGAGTCCGCCCGTTCTTGTCCTGGACGTTTACGTCGGCACCGCACTCGATGAGGAGTTGCGCGAAATCGAAATAACCATATCCCGACGCCTGATATAGCGGAGTCTGCCCGTTCTTGTCCTGGACGTCTACATCGGCACCCGACTGAATGAGGAGTTGCGCGAGATCAACATGACCATGTCCCGACGCCTGGTGTAGCGGAGCCCGCCCGTTCTTGTCCTGGACGTTTACGTTGGCATCCGACTGAATGAGGAGTCGCGCGAAATCGAAATGACCATGTTCCGTCGCCTGATGTAGCGGAGTCCGCCCGTTCTCGTCCCGGGCGTCTACGTCGGCATAGTACCTAAGGAGGAGTCGCGCGAAATCGCAATGATCATGTCCCGACGCCTGATGTAGCGGGGTCCGCCCGTTCTCGTCCCGGACGTTTATGGCGGCACCGTAGTCAAGGAGGAGTTGCGCGGAATCGAAATGACCATGTTCCGTCGCCTGATGTAGCGGAGTCCGCAAGTTCTCGTCCCGGGCGTTTATGTGGGCACCGTGCTCGAGGAGGAGTCGCGCGAAATCGAAATGACTATGTCCCGACACCTGGTGTAGCAGAGTCCGCCCATTCTGGTCCCGGGCTCCCGGGTCAGCGCCGAGCTCAAGGAGGACACGGGCGACTTCTACATGTCCTTCTTGCGACGCAAGATACAATAGGGTTGAATCGTCATCGACACCCCGAGAACGCACGTCCTGTGAGTGCTCAACGGCCAAAACCTTCACCACAGTGTGTAGGCCACAGAGAGCAGCATATTGTAAAGGGGTACCGCGGGGTCGTAACGGCCTTTTGGCTCGCTGGCATCGCCTCCAGCGCCAGTTGGGCTCGTGTATCCAGACCCAAATTGCAAAATGCGGTTCCTTCGGGTCAAACAGCTGTTCAAACAGGTGTTTTATCCCTTCAACATTTTGTGACAAACGGGCATGCTCAACCCAGTATTTGGCAGCGTATTCAGCGAGAGGGTACTTCTCCAGGCTATTTCTGGATATATTTTCATCCAGATGTAATAAAATACCCAGACAGGCTTGCGCGATGAGGTTATGAGCGGGTGTCATAGAGACATGGAAACGGGAAAGAATGTCACGTTCTTCGGCAAGGCGGCTTGACATCAAGAACTCCCTCACCGAGGAGTGAGAAAATTGTACGACAGGCGAATCGTCATCGTCGACAAGGGTAAGCAATGTGGGGTAAATGGACAACAATACTTCTAGCGGATCTTCCACACGCCAATCCTCACGAAATTTCGGAATCGGACCGGCCTTGAAATCAAAGGCGAGGACCTCCGCCAGTTCCTCGACGCGAAGTGGCCTGGAAGCGACGGCGACGCACTGAAATAGTCGGTGGGCAATTACCCAGTTTGGGGCGCTGATCTCCAACAACGCGCGCTCATGTGTCTCAACGAGAGTTTTCGGCATATCACTCAGGGCATGACGGATACGTTCTGGGCGGCAGTCGCGAAGATAGACAAGTTGATAATACACCCAACGGAACCTACGTCATGAGTCTGAGCGACAGTCATCACCAGATTAGGTGTTAGTGACTTACATCCCATCGGCTCGACGTGTCAGGACGTCAATGGCAAGTAGCTTGTCCTGGGTTTTCCATCTTCGCATCGCTATATCTGTGTTTACGATCGATTGGGTAAATTTCCTTATGTCCTCCATTTGTCCGCGCTCATTGTGTAAGGAAATAGAACGGAAAGTTAGAGGCATGAGAACCGCTTGGATGTCAACCTCAGGTCGGCTAGTGATACATATGAGCAGGTTCCGGTGTTGTGATTCGACAAGCTTTTCTATAAGAGCAAGGAGTTTTTCGCGGGGTGATGGTATAGAAGGTGTATCTGGACATTCGTCCAAGGCATCCACAATCAAGAAGATCAGCGCCTGATGTGGGAGGAATACCATGTCGTTAAAACAATGTCCAAGCGCATCGTCGCAGGGCTGTTGAGAACCATTGTGGTGTGCAGAGTATAAGTTGGAAAGAATGGCACAATAGGAATCGGATTGATGGCAAAGCTGGACTAGCACAGATGAGAGTAGTCCGCGCAGGTCCTTCTTTTGATCATCCCTAAAGTCATGATAAAACATGGCCAGTGATGCGAGCCCAGACTTCTGCATAGTCTCGATCTCCTCGATGATTGTGGAACTGGCAAAGTACGTAAGTTCCCAAGACGGAAACACCAGCAGGATAACGTACCAAAGTACACTCTTTCCAGAGCCAGCTTTGAAAGGGGGAAATCGTCAGCCTATGCGAAAGACGAAGCGCTGGGTGGTAACTGACGCTTCCCGTGTATCCATAACAGGGAACTAGGTCCGGATGCTTTCCACTCCGAGAACGTGTCACTTTGAACGAACCACGCCCCAGTCCCGCTGTGCCGCGATGCGCGGGCGGTGTTGTAATTTTTCCATGGATTGGGGGGAGAGAGCCAACGACATATGTCTTGCTGTAGCTTGTCACCTGCCAGACGATCCTGGTGATTCAAGGAAATATAACAATGTTAGGGAATAACAACTGACGTTTCAACTTGTTCAGGTCGCTCGCAACTTGATGTAGGATTTCTATCGCTTAGTCAGACCTGGAACTAACTCGTCGCCAACGAAACGTACCGAGGGCTTCCCGGATATCCTCAATGGATGCCTTTCCATCTGGTGGAAGGATGGTCAACAGATGGCGGTTTCACAAACCGAACGCGTCTGCTCACCACCCATGATCACCCTCGTACCTTGGACGAGGCCGTGGATAACCTCAAGAACCTGAGTTGCTGCAGCCCTAGCCTCGTCTTGCGTGAGTCGGTCGAGCCTTTGAAGGATCATTTCGACGTCATTCTCTCCGAAAGCTTTCTTTACGAATTTGACTACGTTGTGCTGAGTAAGGTGACATGTCAATGAGAACGGGACTCACTCGATCGTCCCTGCTTGAGCTCTCTGGTCGCCAGAGCGAGCGTGGTGAGTAACTCCACCAATATCTTGACCACGATCTCGTCCATTGCGGGCGTGGCTGGGATCCGTGTATATATATCGAGACGCTTCAGAAAATATTCGATGGACTCGAGCAAGTCAACGAGCGCATCAAAGCTGGAAATGACGCCCTTGGCCGCCTGGTCCACTTGGCTGTCAAAAGGATACTGAGATAGGAACTAGAGGACGACACATACATCAAGTAAGATAGCGAGGCCGGCATGTATCGCGTTTGCAGGTGACAATGGCTGTAAAACCAGTCAGGGACGTGGAACGACCTATAAGCGCATCCTGACGTACCAGGCTGATCGCCTCGTCGAGGGAGGGGGTGGCAGAAATGGCAGATAAGATAGATACGGTACTCTCTATCGATTTCATAATGATATCGCTTCTTGGGAGATCATTGAAGGCTCGTGCTTCATTTTGAAGAAGTGTGATGATGGACTCGATGGAGTGGCAACTCTGGAGTTGGATAGCAAGTGAGTGCTCGGCCAATGTTATGCTGGTCTCTCTTTGGTAGGCCTGCAAAGCAGTTTCGAACTGTGCCCGAAAACGAGAGGTTCTTGACTGGTCGGCCATATCACGGGTGGGGTGAAAACGCGGGGTTTCAGAGGGGAGTTGGTTCTTTGCGAGGGAACGACGGTGAGATGGTGGAATGTGGTGGGCAGAGAGTTGGATGACGGTTAGCGCACCGCCTCATCGATGAATCCTGTCCCATTCCCACGCAGACACGACGTGATTGCCTGATGAAGAAGGGCGCAAGTTGGAACTGAGCGCTGAACTGTATTGGCGTGGGACGAGTAGGAGTTTATCGGGCACGGTTGTCGGTGCGCGAGGATGGGACCGTCGGTAGTCCCGAGGGCGATCGGAGAACATGGCAAAATTGGGTAGCGTAGCAACGACTAGTACTGTTCTGGCCGGACGGAGCTGTTTAGTCGCCCGGAGGTCAAATGTTTATCTGGTTGATATACTGTACACAGACAGGAGACAGAAATGTCAAAAAAACCAGGATATACCCTGAGCAGTTCCGTGTCCCGACTGTCCCACATCCCTCTTCCTTCAGCGTCGTCATGATAAATCTCACTGAAAGTCAGAACTATCTTTAATTAGAGACCATCCGGGGGTCGCGATTTATCGATAGACTGTATTGTATCCTTATCAAGTACATAGCTTCGCGGATTACTTATATCTCACTGTCATACAGGACTTGGGGTGAAGGCTCGGGCGATGACGCGATGATGAGTAGTTGAGAGTATGCCTCGAGAATGCGGTCATTGGTTTGCGGCCAACCCCAACCCCATAATTCACCGGCATCGCGCGCTTACCCGTCGGTCCGAGCCGCACCAAACAGCCTTTCTCATTTCTCCTCCTTTATCCCATCCATGACCAGGCCAAACAAAGGCGAAATAACGTGGAATTCTGCCTTCCACTATCGATCGGGACCTTGCGAAAGTAAGACGGAGACTCCAAGATAAAGCACTGGTTATTGATGTGCTCTCTGAAAGAGCCGAGGGACGTAAGGTACGTTTGCAGTGGCGTATCATCACCCCTACTCAGACCCATAATGCAGATTCTGATGTGCTTTTTTATCAACCTGACTTCTTCCTGCTGCATTTCTCAATGCATCCGACACGCCCTAGGTGAACAATGTGATAGCAGTGTCAACCCCCAAACGTGTCAGTGTTGCCCTATTTTACGTTCATAGTGCCTCAAAGTCTTCACCGTAAAAGGATTAGAACATTTCGTCATCTCTCCCCTCATAAGAACATAGTCAACCAATACAGAAAACTAATGGAGAAGGCGGCAAGGCGGCGTATCAAAAGCCCGTGCACAACCGCTCGACATACGAGTCTATCACCAAACGTGGTATCTGAAATGAATGTTAGCCCCAAGAACGCAGGGGACAGGAGGAGAGCGAATGGATTCAGCTACACCACACCTACCTGAGTATGTCATGAATATCTCTATTCATGACTTTGGAATTGTCATTCCTGACCGTCATGCCAGCTGTAGTTTGGAGTACCGCGGCGCATGTTGGACAGCAACAACGGGTATATCAATTCTTGGTATGTTTCGCTGCGCGTCCGTGGGCGTATGCATGTGGTGGAGGGGCCCGCTACACTATAGCGTGAAGACATGTCAAAGTGCTTCGTTTCTATTCTCTCTGTGACGAGTTTTGTTGTGTTCCGCTCTGAGAGGATCGTTGTAGTGCTGCGAGGTCTGGCGATGGAGGGGGTTATTCTCTGCCCCCCTCCCCACCCCAACTGTATTTAAAGATCCAAGTGTGGCTTCGTCACAAACTTGTGTGGAGCCATAGATACCAAAATGGGGAATACACATGGATGGGGAAAGATTGAGACAGAAATAGCCCCTCGGGTGCTCTTTTCAGTAGGCGCTCGCACACTCGGTACAATTGCACCCTCCTCCCTCGCCTTCAGTGGCATATTAAATTATATGACATTGTGTGGGAGGAGCATATTCCAAGTAATTTATGTCAAAAAACATTCCATGTCCTCAATATGTTCGTACGTTTGTGAGAGAATAGAATTCATCAATCGTATTAAGTCTGGAGAGGCCTAGAGTTTCAGCGACGCCACGATCGTGGTCACCCCGAGCTACCCCTGATAAACAGGCGTCAAAATGAAATTCGAAACAACAATGATCGAACGGGGTCTCACCATTCTGGCGAAGAAACGGACATCGGCATGCGTTTCGTATTGGTCACGGCTCCACCGTGTTAACCTTGACCACATCGAACTTGCCGTCCTCGCCGTTCCAGTGAAAGATGCGCTTCATGCCCGCCCACCGACACCGCTCCACACACCGCCAGCACGGTCGCGCACAGCCCATGCCGACCTTTGTCACCCGCGCGACGTAAATGTCCGCCCCATTGATCCGCGGGTCCCTTCTCCGCGCGCTCCATGCCTTCTCCGCTTCGACGCCCGCGTGGTGGCCGTCGGCAGGACAGCACGCACCGTGCGACGACGCCCGCCGTACATTCCGCTTACCCACGAGCCCGCCGCTGCTGCCCGACCCACTCTCGCTTTCGTCCCGACTGCCGCGGCCATCAACCTCATGGTCACCGAGTGTGATGCGTTCCTCCTCCTGCCTGCCGGGCTTGCGCCTAGAAGACGACGACGGGTTCGGCCGCTTGCGGGTGTGCGGAGGGGGTGTCGAATCCAACTCGGACGACGGCCCGTTGAAGGCAATGCTGGCCCGGTTGCCCCTCGCATGTAGCGAGAGGCGTCGGGCCTTTAAACACCTTTGACCGTGAGGCTGCTGGTGGTGTTGGCGGGGGCGTGCGTGCGACGGAGGGTGGTGTTTGCAACTGCGGGCATCCGCCTACGCGCGTGCGCACTTCGGCGCCGTCGTAGTACGGCCGGTGGTGGTTGTAGCCGCTTGAGATTATCTTGCCGCCTTTGACGAGGACCACGCCGAGCGTGAAGCACATCGGGCTCTTGGAGGCCGCGTCGGCGCACCGTGAAAGGTAGAACTGCGCCTTGTTCATGGTTGGTGATGGTCAGCGCGCTACGTTTCAGAAAGTGAGCACGTGTGAGGGCTAGGTCATTCGTAAGAAGCTCACGGAGGAGGGATGAATGGTCTCGAAAGCAAAAAAAATCGATGATTTGATTTGGTTTGACTGTTTGACTCGACTATAGCTAGCGGAAACTTTCATTAGAGGAGCGCCCCGGAACAGCTTGGCCCGGCTGCACGCATTCTCGGAGTATTCTCGGCCTGTCCCACGCCACTTCTCTCGGGAAAC
>Ga0307510_10003437_pt1 | contig 18470 bp, 18 predicted proteins | sample 12_EM_MG_FD_207224 | JGI IMG/M metagenome (GOLD analysis project Ga0307510, IMG submission 207224) | Populus trichocarpa ectomycorrhiza microbial communities from riparian zone in the Pacific Northwest, United States - 12_EM | ecosystem: Host-associated > Plants > Roots > Unclassified | place...
TACAGATATACGAAGTTAGCTTGTTAGCATGGAGCAGCTGCCTCGCAACAAAACAAGGAGACTTGACAACCCAAATGTAGCTCGAGCAATTCAAAACTTGATTTACCTAAATGAAGTATAAAGAACAGAAACAAAAACTACCAAGAACTTGACAAGAAAACATGACTGGAAATCGAAATATTTTGAAACCAAATGGAAAGAACAATACGAAATGAGTATTGCTAGAAACTTACCGAGGGTCGGTTTCGAATGCGTCATGGAGAGCTTCGCTGATGCCAGAACTGAGATTCATTGATTTCCCTGTTTGTTGTCACGGCTTCTGTTCTCATCGTTGTTATTGAAAAACGTTAATGCCTTGACAAGTTGAGAATTCAATGTTGTTTTGCTAACAGGAGCAACTAATCTTCTTCCACTCTTGCCATTCCCTTTACTGCTAATATTTTCCCGACACCAAAATAAAATTCAATTCAATCCCATAAAAAAAGTGATGATGTCCCAAATCCTAGAATGTTACAAGTTATTTAGTTTATGAATAATGGTTAATCAAGAAGCAATTTTCTTAGCTTAAAAGGCTTCATTAATATGGTAAAAATTCAAACTTAATCAAGAAGACTTGAAGACAATGAAATCAGTAATTTTACGAGAACTAAAAATCACTTGATTTTTTTGGCATTAAAAATAGACAAATATCTTACATACATACCCCTTCAAAAATCTTTCATCTAAGAGATGAATAATTCATGTATTCTAGATATATAGTATTTTTTAGTGCTGGATTTAGCATATTGCTACCTACGTATATTTCTTGAAACCAAACCTGCTAAATTTGGCATCCCACCGCACCAAGTTTATATTTAATTGACAGTTTGTTTGAGTATTGAATCTAGCATCCCACCAGCTTACAGTTGAGTACGAATTTTGAAAGATACCTCCTTTGCCTTTTTATCTTGTTATGTTTTCTTTTCTTTTCTTGAAAGAAATTAATAGCTACTTGGGAAATTAAAATTAATGGAATTCTTAGATTCCTAATTAGCAGGCATGTTGCATATCCAGAACAGAGAGTCATTCCATGCAAAAACATTAGATCCATTCATTAAATTTTGCTTCCTTTTTCCATCTGATTGGATTCTCTGGGACAATGCAAACTCACTTTACCAAGCCAATACCACAGGAAGGGTGGTATTAGAGTTTCCTTGGCCCGTTCTTCTCTGCCACTCCAAAAAAGTCAATTGCAAGCTGATCTGAATCTAGCCAAGACGTTAGTCAACTGGGAAGCCGCTACGATCTTTTCAAGAAAAACCTTCAGCACTTCTGATGCTTAATCTTATAATAAGTCTGCTGCTCTCAACCACAACCACACGGCACACTCAAGGCAAGGCAATCAATGAATCTTCCCCCTCTTGCAAACATTCCAAGAATAGAAGATTATAGCAAAAATAATTATGGATTGTGGTAATAATAATATTAGGCTAGAAAACTGTAAAGGAAGGAACAAGGTAGCCAAAAAAAGGGCATTAAAAGCTCCTTTTACTCAAATCTATTGCACATACTTTTCCAACCTTGCCAACCTAACGAAGGGGTTACATGACGAGGCAGAAAAGAACCAAACAGGAAAATAAGAATAACTATAGAAATTTAAGGGAAAAAAAAAAACAAATATCAAAATAGGAATATAATGGCCCTAAAGCAGAAAACCCTAAGCCCCCAAAAACCTATCATCTGCCATATTTCTCACTGCCTCTGATGCATCTTTAGTTTTACTAACCAAACATTCTCAGAATCATTCAGGTCTCCATTAGAATATGCAGTTCAAGTATGTTCTTAGCTCGAATCAGAGACATTGCCCAGAGACTTCTATGAACCATTTACCAGCTCTTTCTTTTCATCACTTGGCTTTCCATCCCATACCTGCACTAATGCACAATGAGACAGCAAAAGTTAGAAAGTATTCTCGAAGACAGTGGAAAGAAACCATAAAAATAATCTAAAAAACAAGAAAAACATATGGTGAAGATCAAGTGCCTGTTTCTTGAGCTGCTGTTGCTTGGCCTTCTTCTCCTGAATCATCTTCTCCCGATCCTCGTAAAACCCAAAATCATCTAATATGCATGTTTTGCTGCTATGTTCCTTGAATATCTTTATCATTTCAAGCCCTTGCTCTAACTTGACCTAAAATCACCAAGAGTGCACTTTAGAATGAAAAAGATGAGGGGAAAAAACCAACAAAGAATTACACAAGCAACTATAACTACCTCTTGAGTGTCCCTGCTGTTGGTTACAGGTTTGTTCTCATTGTTTTCGAGGGTAATATGCTTCAACAAACTGTTGGGAACATCCTTCACAAAGTGCCACTTCACAGGGAAATAGCCTGTCCACTTGTCTTGTTGCCAATATTCCACACTCTTGTCAAAATCAACTCGGCCCGTCATCTCTGCAAGTCCCACAAATTGCCCACTGGTATTGACCTAGAAAAAAATTTAAAGAGAAAGCTAAGCCCATGGCCATTGACAGTTGTGGGATAATAAATCAGAAAGATTGATAGCATCCCTATGCTCACCGAGAATAAAAGGAACACTGGGCAGCCACCAGATTTCTGCCCAGCCTCTTGATATGCTGCATCAAGCTTCTTGTTACCATTTGGTGTGCTGGCCCAGACATTGTATTTAATGCACTTATGCACATCATCCTCGCTGTAAGATTTAATAATGAAAAATTTAGCATCAACATATTCCACTGGGAAATCTGCTTTGTTATATTGTTCTCGATCAGGAACCTCAGTTGTCTTATCCTTCTCCTCAGCATTAGCATCACTTGATGGCACACTCTGCCCCTTGACTGCAACTGTGGAAGGAACAAAACCCTTCTGGTTTTTGAAATAGCCCTTGGCCCTAGGTCCTCTGTTCAGCTCATTCAAGCCATCAATATTCTCATTGCGAAAACCAAAATAACCATTGCCTTGCCCCTTGGGTTTATATTTGCTGTCAATAGGCAACCACCCTTGACCATTTATTCCTGCATTATAACCACCAGATCCAAAGCCCACGCCAGATTTGAAACCATTCCCATATTGACCATAGAGTTTGTTTGAATACATCCTATTCATATATCCATGAGTTGAACCCATGCCTGATGCCAGACCGGGGTGTTGCCATCCCTGACAAATCAAACAAAATCATCCATGAGAAAAAATACACTATAAAGTATAAATGAATATTTGTAATTGGAAAAACAAGGAATGTTCCCAAAATGAGTCTGAAAATATTATGAAAAATCAAAAGTCGAACACAAAAATTAATATAGCCCAACTTTGAGATACAGGTTACCAATCAAAGATGATATAGCAACGTTAAAAGTATTATAGAAGTGAAGAATCAGAGGGTAGACTGACAATGACATCAACTTAAGTTATCACAACTTGAACAAATAAGTAATAGAATGAAGGAGAAGGACTTAACCAACTGAATAAGTTTATTTTTCTGAATCAAAAGTTAGTTTATTTGAGAAGGATATTATGAACAGGTTATGAAGAATAAGTTGGGAGACACAATCAAGAATCACCAATTTAGTAAAAAATATGTAATAGATGGAATGTGGAAGATCATAGATGGCATACCATGAAATGAGAATTTTGATGGAAATTCTGATTTCTTGAAGATGGAGCATTGCTAGCCTTTGAAAATGAAGAAGAAATATCAGTGTTCCTATAAAGGCCATCGGAAAGTACAGAACTATCCAGCAACGGGATATCAGGCTGTAACCTATCAAAACAAGATCTCAGATCCTTGTAACCAGAAGCAGGAATGCCCTTTGTATAACTACCCCTTCCATATGAATTTTGATACTTAGGTTTGTAAGGAACTGCACCATTGGCTCCTTTAACATCCCCACCATTTGCAATGCCATTAGAATTCTCTTTACCTGTTTCCACAGGCAAAGACTTCTGGTCAGCAGCTGTTGTGATAGAAAGATCGCCTTGTGAAGGGGCTACGTGGCTGGGGATGAAGGGCTCACTGGTAGGAGTCAATGGCTGGAAATAGGGAGTAGGATATTGGTAGTGCTGAGGACCATATAACTGACCATCATTTCCCATTGTAGGAACTGGAGAAGCTGCTGGGGAATATGGGCCATAGGGTCCATACCAATAACCATGAGGATACATAGCAGATCCGTTTCCCTAAAAACACAAAAAGGCACATTAGAAAACCAATTGTTTAGAAAAGAAAAGAATCTCCACTTATCGAAGAATAACAATGACACTTCCATTTGAAACAACTATCAACCATACAGATGTACTTACAGAAGTCATATCTACTCCTTCTGTATTCAGATACTTTGAGTAGTCGTCCCACTCGCCAGTTCCATTATAGCCTAGAAGACCAGCAGCGAGACATAATTTATCAAATTTACATTCATCTCTTAAAGACATCACAGTAGGAATAATTCAATACAGAAAGCATTTGATATCAAAATCCAATAGCACTTCAGCATGTTAAACTCACCACCATAGTAGTACGAGGGATAACCATTAGGAAGATAGCACACAGTTGGATCCATGAAGTTGGACAGCACTGGGGTCACAGACCGGTCACTTGGCTGGATCTAGTAATAACCAAATTAACAAATATAAGCACAAGCCTAAACCAAAGATAAAGATCTAAATTTAAAGGCTGCAAATTACCTTGTTGGTGGGCTCGGGCATGTCTAAGGTTTTTGTTTGTGAGTCTATGGATAATTTCTGCAGCAAATCTGAAGTTTCTATGGAAATTAAAAGTAAAGGAATTACATATGTTCCAAATCATTATATTTTAACAAATATTAGGAAAAAAAGTCCCGACTTTGACTAGAAAAAACCAAGATATTTAGAGATAAAAAGCACATCACCAGGAAGCAAGCTTTCAATAGACAAATCAAGCAAAATACAGAAAACCAAATCTCACAGTGTGAAATTCAATCACTTGTCCTGCATATATGCCAAACAAATCAATCTGACAAAGGCATAGCTATCAGTATAGTAAAAAAACACTCGAAGACCATCTCAAGTTCAACAAAATCCCTGAAAAGGAAGCTATAAAACAAACCAAAAACAAGAATCCAGCAGATCAAAAGAAAAAAAAAAAAAAAAAAACAGCAGCAAGTCAAAAGAAAAGGAAAAGCTCAGAAGAGTAAATAAGGATACGTTCAGCAGAAGATGAAAGGGTAGCCATGATAGATCTTGGGAGATGATAAAACCCTTTGGTGGGTTCAGTTGATAGCCGCCAAAGGTTTGAGCTTTTAGGGTTTTTGGGGGAAAGAGGGTTTTTTTCACTCTATGTTTGTGATTCAAATACCTCCAGCACCCTCCACTCGCTTCGATCTCCTATTTTTCTCTCACCCGCAGGTCGTTTAGTGATATCATCAATGTTTTTTCACTGGACCACGTGTCCACTCGGCAAGCTGCGAGTTATTTATTTATTAGGTTTTTCGATCGATGAGTTTTTTATCGGTGGGTGAGATAGGTGAGGGTGACAGTAGGATGAGTTAGGAATCATGTGGAAAAGGGAAAGGGACATGGAGGCCACCATCCTTCCTAAGGAGTCGTTTGGATTTTTAATAAAGCTGAGATCTTTAAATATTGAGAAAAGCACTCTCTCAACTTGATTTTCCTCTCCCTCTTTTTTTCTTTTTTTTCTTTTTGAAGAAGAAAAATTAGAATCCGATTGCAATTGTGCAATGAAATTGTCATTTCCTGGGGATATTATCTTAATTTGTGTACAGATAGAAAAGAAAAGGAAACATATTTGATTGAAGATAAAACACAAGGTAAATCAGTTTTCAGATAATTTTAAAATCAAAACTAGAAAATATATTCACTTTATCTGAGCAGTTTCCAAACATTGCCTAGGAGTTGTACGCTATGTTATGGGTCACAAAAGAAAGAGCAATGTGAAGTCTTGACGACAAAAGTAATGGCCCAATTGCAAGCCGGCCGATCCTTATGGAGAAGAAGCAGCCGACAAGAACCCCAAAGATCTTAACAGATAAGAAACCATATAAGCTGGATTGGTATAGAGGTCATGTATCCGTCCGACCAATCGATGAAGTAAAGTTCCAGAGCAGATCAATTATAATTTAGGTACTAACGAACAAGAGAGTTCTTATACCTGATGATTCCACAGTGTAATCAACGGGTATAATCTTCAGGAGTTGTTTTTTGCTTCCTCTCTTTTCTCAATCCAATGATGGAAATAGTAGATGCGAACCTTTTCTGATCAATTCCTTCCTGTGCTCTCAATTCAGATGCTGCCGATCTTTTTCCCTTCCATGGCTATGTCTTAGAACAAAGAGTTTCTAGTGGCAAGCAGAAGCACCAAGGCATGTTGATCTAGGTACATTTTGTTTCTATCTATGTTACTTTTTGCTCACATAAGGTAAACCAAAGCAAAGCTAAAAGGAAAAGAAAGGGCACAAGGATTTTATTCAATAATGAAAGGAAAACCAGTCACCTAGGCAGAAGCCTAACGTGATGATTAATGGTACAGTACATACATATCAATAAGACATGAAAATCCCCAATCTTCAATCATAAAAAGATACGCGTAAGAGCAGCTAGGGTCTCAAGGGACCCTAAATACTGCTGCTAGCTGCAGTGATATTAGATGCAAAAACACTAGGATCATCATCATCATCATCATTGCTGTTGTTCACTAACACAACCAACGGACTCCTAACTTTGTGGAATCCATCAGACCACACTATCTCTCCAAAATCATATCTCCCTTGAGATTTCTTGAGTGGTTTAAGTGTCACAAAATAAGAGAGTTCCTCCTTGAAGCATGAGAAGATTAAAATCCTAGGCCAGATTAGCACTTCCACTCCATGAGGCTTCACAATGCTAACAAAGTATATAGCAGTTGTTTTTCTACCCACATTTCTAACAGTTCTCTTAATGGTCATTGTGGATTGGAGATTGGAAACTGTGATTGAAGGGTAGTTTATGTTGGAGTTTGTTTGGTGTACATGAGAGCAGCTTGTGTCAGTCCCAGTAGATGGAAGAACCAACATGTTTATTTGATTTTTGTTGTAGCCAATGTTGCAGAGGAAGATAATGTAGTCTCTGGTTTTCATGTCATAAACTAGGCCCGGATCCATTGCTTTGGAAGGGTGTATGTGGCCAGCACCAATGTCAAAGGGGTCGGAAACTTTCCTTGATCCTCCAGCTAGGATGCTGTCAAATGTGTTGTCCCTTGTATATGCTGGTGAGAGAACAGAACAAAGTGACAAACTTTCACACATGCCATTAAATCATACAAAATCTTTGTTTTCCACTAGGAAATGTGGATGCTGGATTTTAAGCTTTTAGCTGTAAACCAATGAAGAAGTGTTTTGGGGAGGATTTGGGGTCTTTTAGAATCTTCTTCCACATCCTATTCTATCCAAGGTTCAACTTCTATAAAAAAAAAAAAAGCGAGGAAAGCAAAGGAAATAAGCAAATTAGGTGACCTTGTAGTGAAGTCCAGTAGCATTATAGGCATGCACCGTATGGTCCATGGACAACAATAGCATTGTGTGAACGGTACAGGAAAGGGTTTCTTTTTTACCTGTGGTCATTACAGCAGATCTAATGGCTGCGGGAGACCAATCAGGGTGAGCTGATTTGAGAAGTGCGACTACTCCAGACACATGAGGGCATGACATTGATGTTCCTGATTGAAAGTTCCAATTCACACGGCGATCATCAAATGGTAACAATGTTGGAGAAGTCTTGGCGGGCCATGCTGCCAATATGGTAACTCCTGGAGCAGTTACATCTGGCTGTCATGAGAAAATAAATAGGAAAAATGAAGAGAGCACAAGGAAGCCGACTGTAATTGTGTAAACTGGATATTTTTTGCAAGAAGCATACCTTGAGGATGTCAGGAGAAATTGGACTCGGGCCTCTAGAAGAGAAGGATGCTACAACAGGTGCTGGTGACTTTCCAATAGCTGTTTTACTCGGCAATATCTTCACCACAGGATTCCTTCATGGTCCAAAACTTTCATGTTAGAAACTGGTCGAGTTTGTTCTGTAACAACAGTGTATTGTTTTCTAGTTCTATTAGCTGTTCCCATCCATTAATCATCCTTCTCACAATAGTAATTTTAGACTTTGAGTTAGTGATTTCCAGGGGCGAGGAATCTATGAAATATGACGAATCATTTTCACTCACTGAGAAGATTGAGCAATATAGATTTGAATTTTATTCCCTTGACCAACATCGACACGCACTGTGGGGATGATATCAACATCAGCAATTTGCATGGTGGGAGGTTCAACGAAGATCAGTCCCGATCCACTGGCCGCCAAGACTGCTGCTTGTGCAATTCCAGCTGATGGCACTGGGCCTCTGTTGGAGAAGCATAGAATAATCTTCCTTTTAGCTACTCTTTTGTTCCAATTCTCCATCAAGCAAGCCCTGAAAAATGAATATGATGTGCTGTTGGAACAAAAGGAGTCTTACCTAAGAAAAAGTTGATACTTAGACCTACCTTGGACCCACATCTCAGTAGTTGCTGGTGTACAGAGATGTAAACGGTGATTTTCAACTACTTTTTACAACAAAAATTAAATCAAATACATGCTGTGGTGATCGTAGACAGAGAAGGAGAGAATGGTACCCATCAGCAAAATAGGAGAATGCGCTCACCAATCTTCCGTTAATCTCATTTGTAATTAAGCTTTCCCCCTGTAAATCATGACTACTAAATTAGCAGAACTGATTGTAGCCCATAAGCATATCCCAACACATAATAAGCCAAGCTAGGTTGGGGGCTAATAGTGGTGACAACCCTAAATATATAGCTAATAATTAAGATCACCCCACAGCAAAAATAGCTTCTGCATCTCTTTCTGTTTTTTTCTCCTGCCATGCAAAATTATTTTGTGTGCTCCTTGCTCGTAATGCAAAAAAAAATGGTAAGAAATAATTACCATGACAGAGAAGTTACTGTCAATAACTATCTCAGTTGGAAATACGCGATCAATAGAGGAAGCAGCAACTGATATTGTCCATGGTGCGACATTTCCCACCAGAGATGGATCAGGGCCAGCATTTCCAGCTGAGAACACTGAACTTACACCCAGTTGCATTGCATGAAATGAACCAATATCAGCACTTGATGAAAAGAATGGAGTCAATGGAGGGTCGGAACCAAACGAGGCCGAGATTATATTAACCCCATCATGTAAAGCGTCATCAAAAGCAGCAAGAATGTCAGCTTCTGCACAATTCCCATCAAGATTTTTGCCCCAACATACCTTGTACACTGCTAACCTAGCCCTTGGAGCTCCACCCCTAGCAGTTCCCAGTGCAAAATCAAGGAAGCTTGCATTCTTCACCATGGATCCTACTGCTGTTGAAGCTGTGTGTGTCCCATGACCAAGAAAGTCTCGAGCTGATCGATATTCTGGGTTGCCACTTGTATTTAATGACCCAAATTCTTGTTCGAAGCCTTGGAGGTAGTAACGTGCACCAATTAACTTCCGGTTGCAGTCCATTTTTGGTTCAAAATCTTCCCCTTTAACACATTTTCCCTTCCAAGAAGATGGAATTGGCCCCAGGCCTTGCTCTTCCTTGAAACTCTCAGACTCAGGCCATACACCTTAAGTATCAGCAACAAATTGATATAGATAAATACAAAACTTTCTGATGCCATGCATTTATAGGTTACATGATGAGACACTGTACCAAGGCAGATTAAAATATTACTGTTATCTATGCTGTGCACTCAAATATTACATGATGACACCCTGTAAACTCTCAGTGTATACTTTATTTGCGTTTTTTCAATTTTTTTCAAGAAAAATGGTAATTTGCTTTTATTCCAGAAATAAAAAAAAAGGAATGGATTGCTTTAACAAGAAGGAAGAACAAGCACAAAACCTGTATCAAAGACCCCAACTACAACATCATCACCGTAGGTCAATTGCAACGGAGTTACTTCACCGCTATACAAGGTAAGGCCTAAGAAGTCCCAGCTTCTTGTTGTGTGCAACTTTAGTACCTTGCTTCTAAAAACTGATATCACTCCTTTCGTATCTGGATGCACGTAATATTTAGTTTCTCGACCATATGTGTCCATGTTATTATCATAATTTGTTGAAACAATGAGGAAAGATTAATTCCTTACTGGCTAAGGTAGTTGCTTGGGTTGAGTTGAGCTTTGCCGAAAAACCAGAGAAACCATGCTTGTAGCTATAGAGCATGGATTGCTTAGCTTCTTCTTCACTGCAAAAGGAAATGATATAAAGGGATTGAGTTCTAGCATTATTAGAGAGGGGGTCAAGACTTGATTATTCAAAAAGTACCTGGAAAACACATTAGAAAGGAGTTGAATGTGAGACTTTGAAGTGACCAAAGGATCGTGAAATTGGCTTCGTCCTAAATAGACAACATAAACCTACATAAAACAAGAAGATCAAAGTTAACAAGAGACAGGATCATCATTGGAGTGGGGAGAAAAAAAGGCTGAAGCACTTTTGATTATAAAGTTACATGAGATGTGGATTCTGATTGAATAAAATAAAGAGAGAGTGAGAGAAATAGGCCCCAAAAACATTGAAGATAAGTTGCCATGTCTCCCATGGAAAAATCACATGTCTGCTTGGGATTAAATAGCATTTCATGAGCTGAAATATCGTTTCAAAGATGGTGGGAATGGAAACATTTGTTATAGTGCGTGCATTTGAAGGCTTTTAAGGCTGAAATAGTACTGACATACCTTCTTGAGTCTATGATGTTATTTTCCCTCCCTTCAAAGCTATAGTACCAACACGATGAATATAAGCAACCCCTACACCTTCCCTATCTCTTTCTTTATCTCTCTCTGTCTCTACCCCCTCCTCTTTTCTTTTTCAACACTAGTGTAGTGGACTACTTATGCATAGAGGTAGAATTACAGCTGAAGACTACCTTCATCATATACCATAAAGAGAAATGCATGTGACCCTCATCATTCCTGATAGAATAAAATCTTTCCAGTTATTCTTTTTTCTTAGAATAATTTTAGTAGACTAAGATGATTGCTTAGCTTTGGATAGCTTCTAAAATATAATATTCAATGTTTTGAAAATTGATTTTTTGAGAAGCAAAATAATGCAACTCAGAAAATAGGCAAATAAGGTGCATACAGAACTGTTGATTTTGCTGATAGATTTATTTTCGTTCGATAAAAAGGCAACCTAGTTTTGGAAACCTTGTAATCAAGTTTGCTAATAGTTATAGATGAGAAATTTTTTTGGATATAGGCAGTGGCAGTAGGGATTTATACTTTAAAAACACATAAAGAGATCTAGCAATCATTGAAATTCTACTGATGTCCAAGCTGCAAATGCTTCTCTTTGAGTAGAAAATTCAGGTGTCACTACAAATTCAGTCTTTTCTAATATATTAAACCTCAGTATCTCAACTTTTTTCCTGTCCTACGAAGGTATATAGCTATGCTAGATGACTAACCTTGCATATTAAGGTATAATCCTATCTAAATATCAGAAAAAGCTTGTGTAAGTTGCTTGTAGAAGCTTTGCTGTCTACTGAAAAAAAATACTGATTTAATGATCAATCCTACTCAATTGATTGCTTAGCTAAACTTTCGCTGACACGTTGCGTAAATTGAATCCATTCTTGTTGCATAATCACAAGTTTACAATCTAAGGCCTTGGAACTTACGATTAAAGGTTCACCTTCCAATATATATCAACTTCAAATCATTAAACCTCTTCAACATGAACCCTAAGAACTTGCTTTGACAATAGGCACCACATTTCTATCATAGAATTCCATAATTGAATCTTAATGAATCATCATAATTTGATTGAAGTAAAGCATCTAGTTTGCTTTGTTAAGCAGGAAATTTAAGTGCAGTATAAATAATTTATCTTTCTAGGGGCATTATAATAGTTGGATGAGTGATATGTGGTTAAATCCAATCCACCTTCTAGATCTTTATCATGTCATTTGACAACAAATGCCAACTCTCCCAACTAAGCATATCATTTCTGACATGTTCATAGGTTAGATATGCATGCTAAACCTCAATTTCGCATTGAAAAATATAAAGGGTTATTTCATTGCTATGAGAGCCTGGCATGTTATATTTTACTGCTGTTTTGATGTATGAAAAGATTTTCAACAGACTTGAATATGCTGTATGCAATTGCTCACCACTGTAATAAATTCTTGTCAAGATTTCACCTATGAAGTGGCAAATAATCACCGTGTATTATGATCAGAAAATCTTGAACATCACAGCTCAAAATGAAACTTGTTCAGAGACAACTCATGAAGAAAGGGAAAAAATCATCTTGCATTATTATGATCAGGAAATTTTGAATATTACAGCTCACTGTGCAACTTGCTCACAGATAACTCATGAAGAAGTGTCAATATGGATATTTATCAATAAGATAAACTTCCCTTGTTAGATAAGGGTTGACCAAACAATACCTTATGCTTTCATATGGGCATATGCTTAAGTGAGAGTTCTGATGAATAACCTTCCAAATATAGGTAGTAATGGAAACCATATGTGCATGCAGATAGGTCTGCAGCATTCTGCACATAGAAGGTATTAAAAAGTTTCATACTTCGTAATTTTTGGTGTCAGGAAAAGAAAACTCCCCTTTGTTGCATGGAGTTTAGGTATTCAACAACTCAAGAAAGTGACGAGTCAGATATCAAAAATAACCTTTTGGCCCCAGCTCCAGCTCGACAATTACCTATCACAAAATAGTACGCTGTCCTCTTAGTAAAGGTGGGCCCAAGTTCTAATATATTTTGGAAGCATTAGATTAGGAAATGGTAGTATATTGGATGCAAGTAATGAAGTTCATCATACAATAACTAACCTTCCAAAGTTGCATTTAGTCACTGTGTTAGTAAAAAAAACAGTGCTTCATAATTGTATGCCAATCTGTAATGTACTGATGCCAAAGTTGATAATCATCTAGGCAAAGATTATCCTTCATTTCGGATGTTTATATTACGGTTATGATTAACAAATACTTCCACATTCTCTCCTAATATCTGCATTACTTCAGCCATTATTGTCTGTAGAAGGCATCGAGGACTTTACTTTTGCTGGTATCTGTAATGTGTGCTTTAAAATTCTACTCTATGGCAATGTGGAATGCACTAATTACATCCCTGTTGATGATCATCTAGTAGAAATCCAGCATCATTTTGTTGCAAGCATTACACGATGATTGTGTTTGACAGTACTTCTACATTACTTTCTAGTCACTGCATAATTTCTCATTATGAATACAAGTCATTATTAGATATAAGCAGAGGATACTGACTTTGCATGTGCTGTACTAGCTGAGTGCCTTATTGTCCTCTATACATGTCTGCATGCAATGAGCAGATTCCCATTTTGGTGATTAATTAGGATAGGATAGGATTTAACATCACTTTGTTAAGTCTATGTATACCATCATAATATGATTATGACTATGATTAATTAAACTTGTATACTACTCGATCTCCAATTATCTACACAACTTCTCATTATATCTGCATAAATTGTCTTTAGTTGTAAGGCAATATATAATTCTAAGATATTGTCTTTGCATTAGAGCATCCACATGGGTGTTTGCGTATGCATGCGACTAGAAAACAGAAATGCTAAAGAACAAGTATAGTGGTCAGCTTGTTTTCATTTTGATCCATCCATCCATGTCATAGTATATGGTTATCTCCAGGGTTTTGAAGTCCAGATACAAAGAAATCAGCGGAGACCATACATGAAATTGGACCCACCATTCACTAACATTCTTTTTTCTTATATGAATCTGATATTTCGAAGGAGTGAGGAGACCAATATCAGTCACGAAGTAGGGCATCTCGCTATACACTTTCTACTACGAGTCCAAGTTTCTTGCAGTATTCAAAAGAATTAGCATTTTAGTCATACTTGAAAAGGAAAAAGCGATGGAGACAGTTAAAATTCCCCTCAATTTCATAGCAGCATTGGTAAACATAAGTAGTGTTATTAGTTACCAGCCATTGGATTCAATTACCTCCCGACCCATGACTAGCGAAAGCATGGTAGTTTGATTTATAGGTGCTAACAATAGAGGTTTATTCTTCCATAAACCATAATAGAAAAAAGACTCGTCCACTAATGCTGTTGTTGTCGTGCATATCCTGGACCTACTTTCTGACATCTGTATCAATTCCATCCTTTAACCAAGCATGCTTGAATCAAAGAACAATCTGGAAGCCAAGAAAGCAAGAACTTTTGCTAACAGCCAGTTGAAAGTGACTTCCTGGGCCTTATTCTGTAACCCTTTCATTCCTTTCCATAGACACCACAAACGGTAAAGCATAACCTGTGCTCATTACTCATTAGGTAGTAACAGTGAGACACCATATACGACACACAGGAAGCATAATCTGTGTTCCTAGCAAGAACTCCTTTTTTTCTGTCAACAGATATAATTTCTTTCATACTGGTCAAAATATGCAATCTGCATATGATGCTTATATTCAACTTTCCATGATCAACCAACAGCATTCAAGAAGAAGCTACTTCTTCCTTCACATATTAGCATTAAAATTAAAAACAAAAAACTTTCGATAAATGTGCATAAATAAACGTGTGTTCTTTCCATTTTCCCTTTTATTCAATCTCCTACTTAATAGTTGAACAGGAACTTTTAATTACATCCTTCTTGTCATTGTGTTAAAACTAACGAAGCTCCTAAAAAGTTGTGGTAGTAAGCAGAAAAAGGAACACTGGCCTCAAATTCAGCTCTTAATTAAGTAAGATGAGGTAAGAACTTAACATTAGTCATCAAATTGATACGATGGATTAGTAAATCATCATCGTATTCACTCACAGCATTGCATCATACCAACATTTAAGCACTGTTCTAAGTTGATATATTCTTGCCCATTATAGTCTGTAGGCCATAACCTTCCTGCACCATCTTTGGTGTTGATCTCATCTCTTGGAAATCACAAGTATACAGCATGTGATGAACAAATAAATCAAGAAACCTGAATAAATTGATCCAAACATTTTTCATTATTTCTTAAGCAAAATCAGCAGCCTTTGCTCCCACTATGACTAAAATATATCAATAGCTTGTTGTATCAAATTCATTCATTTATTTTTTCAATTTTAAATTGATTCACTATAACCTTACCTCAAATTTGAATTTATACATTCAAAAAGAGAAAAAAGAGACACCATTCAACCCACTAAAGTAGTGATTTTTTAAAATCAAAATGATAATAATAATATCAAAGAAATAATGGTAGGTAAAGTGGTTGCAAGTTTCTTGTATAACTGTGTTTGTGTGCACAAAATAGTGAAAAGAGTGGAGAGAAGTGGGAACGAGAAAAAATGAAAGGCGAAGCTTAACCAAAACCAGAATGTAAGGGGAAAAAAAGATTGGTGTTGTACAGTGTGGTGTGGGAAGATTGAAATGCGCACTAGAAAGAAAGCTCACGAAAGCAACTACACTTGCTTGGTTTCTTTGAATATCTAAAGAAGCAAACAGAACAATACAAGTAAGTATGCTCTTTGGTGGGACCATCTCCTCCATAGCCAAGAAAGAATTATTCCCCATCTTTACATTCAATTTCAACTCATCATACCCATAAACCACTCTCTCTCTCTCATCAACGTTGGCATTCACTCACAAACCAACTTCTTTCCATTTCACACTAGATAAAGTTGTTTTTTGAATTGTTTCCTCTGTTTTTCCTTGATTGTTCATTTGGTGCTTGGTCTAATACCCAAATAGCATTAAAAAAAAATTGATTTTTTGGATGATGGATTGATTATTTATATTTACTTATTGGTTCAGAAGCCTGGTTTCTCTATTTATGGGTTGTTTCTTTTGTTTTTGGTAATTATGGGAAATTGTTGCTGTAGATGGGAGCTTTCTGTATTCAATGCAAAATCAGGTTGGTTACAACTAATTCCCATTTTTTTTTGTATAATTCATGCAACTAAGTAGACTTCTTATTCTTCTTTCCTTCTTTATTGTGATTTTGTGGGCATCACTATCATCATTTGATCAGAATGGTAATACTCTGTTTTCCTCTGCCTTTTCCCCTGTTTTTGCATGTCTTGTATGAACCATATGTTCCCACTTTTTCATTATGTTAAGATTTCTTGAGGGATTTTATGTTAAAATGATTGAGTTTTGATGTCAAAGATATATGAGATTGAATATTCGTTTGTTGCTCCTTTAACCCCTTGTATCTTTTATTCAATAGGTTCTACCATAGTATAATTCGCCCTCTTCATAGCTAATTTTATTAAGATCTTACATCTAGATTTTCCATCCTTTTACCAAAAAGAAATAAGAAATTTTTTTATTTATTTTCTTTCTTTAGTGGAACCTACTCTACTCACTAGAGTGGTTTGATGCTCATCTCAAAAGTGTTTTTCTATTCCCTGTAATGAACTAAAAAACCCTACACATTGCTTCAAAATTAATCTTTTTCTTCAAACATCTGATATTACCTTCATCTTTTCCCTTTTTCCTCTTTTATTTTCTGTTCTCCTTTCCTTGTCTTGCTTTGGGAACTCGTCTGCTTCAATTTAAGGTGAGCTTTTTGGTTTCTTTAATTGTTGTCTGATGAATCTTTATAAAGCACAAGCTTCTGGTTGACCTCTCTGATGCTCTCTTATGCTGAAGAGAAGAAAATATAAGACAATTGGATTGTTATGACATCGGTTTAAACATGAAAGGAGTTGACATGGTATTTTCTCTTTATAGCATTTGATGATCATGTGTGTGATTCTTTTGTTGCCATATTTCCATGTTAGTCTCCCCGAAAGAGCAAAGTCCATCAGGAAGACCAATACAGGATGATAGAAAGCTACCTTCAAATCCTGAAGAAGTAGAAGACCTGCGTCGTGATTCAGCGGCAAATCCGTTGATTGCATTTACGTTTGATGAACTAAAATTAATCACAGAAAATTTTAGGCAAGATCATTTGCTGGGTGGAGGAGGATTTGGAAGTGTTTATAAGGGAATCATTGCTAAAGATTCTAGAGAGGAGCTTCAGCCCCTTCAAGTTGCTGTTAAGGTTCATGATGGTGATAACAGTTACCAAGGCCATAGAGAATGGCTGGTAATCTTTTGTGCTCTTACTACTTTTATTCCTGTGGAATATCAAGTCATCGACATTGAGACACCATTTCTGCATTTCCTTTCCCTTCATTTATATGGAAAGCTTCATATTCTCCATAAGATTGATTAACAGTTTTGAGGATTTTTAGGCAGAAGTCATATTCCTGGGGCAGCTTTCTCATCCAAACCTGGTGAAATTGATTGGATATTGCTGTCAGGACGAACATCGGGTGCTAATATATGAGTATATGGCTCGGGGAAGTGTGGAAAACAATCTGTTTTCAAGTATGTACTTCATATAACTTATTTCAATCAAACAAGGCAATTATTTGCTGCGAAAGTGATTCTAAAGAATGTCCTTGTTCAAAAGAGTTACAGTCGCCTATCGTTTTTTTCCCTGCCTTTAGATTTGATTGCCTCCATTTCATGTCTTCATGTCTTCTTTTTTTGCAAGATCCGATCCAAAAGGCCTGGCTTTAGAATAATCATTAACCATTCTGTGATCACATTGTAGGGGATATGACCGCTAACTAAGAACATTGGTATTAGATATGATAGGGCTTATATTGTGCTGAAAGCAGTTAAAAGATAAGCAATGATAAAAGGCTGCCAGAATAACTTCCAGCAGCCTATTTCAGATGTCATTTTTAGGAAGGTGGAGGCAAAGGAGCAGAATGATGTAAATGAGATGATATGCGTGATCTAGAGGTAGTTCTAATTAGAGCAGGAAGCGGCCCCTGCAAAAAATGAACATTTGAAGCTACTTTCTTTATATTATGTGGAGAGGACGTCAGAAGGTGGAAATTGTAGGCAGCATAACTAGCATGTCTAGAGGTGGTATAGCTAAATGATTCAGGCTTTTCTAGTCAAGTTGGAAGCCATGAGTTGTTCTTCATTTTTTTGGCGTTTTGTTTTGGATGTCTGATACGTGCATGTCTTTTGTTGTTGCAGGAGTGTTGCTCCCTCTTCCATGGTCTATTAGAATGAAGATTGCCTTTGGTGCAGCAAAGGGACTCGCTTTTCTTCATGAAGCTGAAAAACCTGTCATCTATCGTGATTTTAAGACATCTAACATTCTCTTGGACCAGGTTAGTAACTTAAAAGCCTTGCACCTGTTGCCTGGAAAAAGCCTTTGAAGTATTTTTCAACCCGAGTTGAAACTATTGCAAGGAAGAGTTAATGTAGAAAGGCCTGCTAGATGCTATGAGAAGGAATGTTCGATCCAGTCTTGTTATAATTTCACCAACCTGAGCTTAGAATCGTTTGTTGTCATGCATATTTCTGAGCAGGACTACAACGCAAAGCTCTCTGACTTTGGCCTTGCAAAAGATGGACCTATGGGAGACAAAACTCATGTTTC
>Ga0307510_10003438_pt1 | contig 18468 bp, 26 predicted proteins | sample 12_EM_MG_FD_207224 | JGI IMG/M metagenome (GOLD analysis project Ga0307510, IMG submission 207224) | Populus trichocarpa ectomycorrhiza microbial communities from riparian zone in the Pacific Northwest, United States - 12_EM | ecosystem: Host-associated > Plants > Roots > Unclassified | place...
GTCTCGGAGCGATCCTTCCTATCAAGTATGGCCCGCCTCCCGGAGAGTCCTTAGAATGAATTCCCAAAATAGAGTGGCGGCCCAGCTCACCTGTCCTTGTCAAGCTTGATGGTAGTAATAACAACGTTGCTGGGGTGAATACCGATTGGCACGCTTGACCCATTCGCCTTGTCCCGTTGGACACGATCGACATGAATGACCCACTTCTTGCGGTACACTTGCGTGACCTTGCCATCGCGCCCCTTGTACTTCCCTCGGACAATCCGTACTTCATCATCCTTTCGAATAGGAAGTGTTCGTGCCTGTTATGCGGCTACTTGTCAGCGTATGGATGCACTGACAGAAAATAAGGCGCACGTAGTGCTTGTTGCGCAACTCCTTTGACAGCGATGAAGACATAATCTTACGGCGAACCGAGGAGGGCGCAGAAAAATGCGACTTGCGCGACTTGCGCCGGGAGGAAGAGACGTCTATAGAAATGCGGAATCAGCATTCCCACCCAGAGGTACAAGTGTCCATGCCCAGCAAATCAAGATCACATCCGCAAGGTAAACCAACAATCCACCTCAATTTCTTGAAATCAAACGCATATAGCCTTCACCACTACAACAAGGGATGACACCTGCACAAGAAAAGATAAGAACTAACCAGGGTTGATCTTCATTTTGGTCTAGAGGACGTTGTTGACGGCGACGGCGGAAAACTGAGTTCAGAAATGTAAAAGGTTCCGCATTTGGGTGTAGGTCACGTGTATTTCCTTCCGCCGCTTTGAGTCACCTCACTACAACTCGTAACTTATCATCATTTCATATTTCGTTGGGACTCTCGAGCGACATGTCAGACGGTAAAGCACCAAAAACTCTAAGACTCAAATTCAAAGGCGAAAAATCCAAAAAGAAGCGTAAACGTGACGAGGGTGACGAAGGTACAAGTTCGTCTCGTCGCGGACGTCACAATGCCCAGGACAATGGGAGTCCTGAACAGTGGGTACACCTTGATCAGGCTACAGAACTACGGGGTCCGACATTCATCTTCCATCCATCTGACCCTTCACCCATCTGTATTTCCTACGACACGACGCGGAACCGCATTGCGCTGCATCCACTCGAGAAGCTTGAAGACGGTGTAACCATTCTTGATCGGACACCCTCCGAGGTCGCTCAAGTCTGGGTTACGACGCGTGTTGCAGGCGCGAGCACCATCAACTTGCGTACAGGGGTAGGAGAGGGCAAGTTTCTCTCGTGCGACAAGCATGGGCTTGTCACGGCCGATCGCGAGGCGCGTGGTCCTCAGGAGGAATGGACACCTGTCATCCTGGAAGGCGGGATGGTCGCATTCATGAACGTATACGAGAAATACCTCAGCATCGATGAAGTGGCCGGTGGGCAGCTAGCGCTCCGTGGTGATAGCGACAACGTGGGATTCCAAGAGAGGTTCTATGTGAAGATCCAGAACAAGTACAAACAGGAGGCATATGAAGAGGAGAGGAAGAAGGGCGGAGGACTGGATCAACCATCATTAGATGAAAAGGGTACCAAGTGAGTCCTTTACTTTGTGGCTCCCTCCAGTCTTGTCACATCCTGTCGCTCTAGTGCCACGTACCAAGCCTGGGGTGCCGGAAGATCCGTTGTTTCCCAAGGCGACATAAAAGAGGTAAGAAGGCCCCCACGATCTCAGGGGTCCTCGTTGCTCACACTTATGTTTAAAGCTAAAGCGTGCGCGCAAGGAGGGACGTCTAGCAGAAACTCTTCTAGATCGCCGCTCGAAATTGAAAAGGTTTGTACGCTATGGTTTGCCACATCAATTGGTCAGCTGAATGTTCTCTACGCAGCGATCGATTCTGCTAGGTTTTATGTTCTGGCCGTCACGATACACCGTATTTCTATCTCTGAATTTCTCCCCGATTCCGTTGTGCCACCGTACAAACCGTCCCATCGTGGTCGAGAGCCAGACAATGGAACCCTTCGTACACCTCCAGACTTTGCCGTATTCACACTGTCAGGGCCATTCTACCCGGGCAGCATTGCACACATCCTTCCTTCTGGTGCTCGCTGATCTATAGAAGTTATCCAATACGGGTAACCATTGCACGCGCTATCACCCACTTTACCCACGTGTTTCCCCCAAGGTCGTAACTAACGCGCACACTGTCTCGTCCAGAACAAATGACATTTTGGGCATCCTTTGACCGGTACAGCAGGAGATCTCGTTGATGGTAATGGTGTTGACCAGAAATGCGACGCTCTGGCGGGAGGGGGTTTGTGACCATGCCCGCCTTGCAAGGGGAGAAACTCTGTAACTACCCAATTGGCGTCATCAACGTACCGGACGACGATAACGCATCTTATGGTATTCTCATAATCACCTCATGACCATCTGATTCATGTAGTCTTCGAATGATCTCAACCCAACATACCTTAAGCCTCGCTGCTGAAGATACCGCGGCCTTTCATTAAGCGATTGAACACGGAAAATGCATGAGAAGTCAGGCCAAATATGTTGCCCACTCATTTCTGGGTTATTAAAGCGAGCATCCAGCATTTCCGCGTATTAGTGCCGCGTGTCAACATCGCAACGCCATCCGCCATCAGTCAAGAATTTACCCCCTGGATCATTCACTTGGTATGCATATCCCACAAACCCGAGAGGAGTCCTTGCTGGATCTCAATTATATTGAAACAGAGCATACCAAAGTTCGGCACCGCGTGCCGCGTGTCGCTATCAAACCGTGGCGAGGTCACGGATCTTGAGCCACCCCTCTGCCGGCTGATTCCTGATAGTCTAGAAAAACACCGCGCATCATAACTGACATAGAATATCGACTTCGGATTCCGCTTTAAATGCACTTCTCAAGGCGTCTGTCGCGACGGGGATGACGGGACTGCTATCTTGACCACTACTTCCACAGCTTAGCGCACAGGCTGGATTCAAATTGACCCTAGAAGACTCCATGAGACCATCTGCCATTGGCCCTGTGCCTTTGAGCCGCGGATCTGATGACAAAACATACTTTGGACATCACGTTGTGTTTTTTGAGGTAATGGACTCAATTCTATTCATCATTTCACGCACATTGTGAATAGGCTACAGGGCGCACGGCCTGTGGCGTTCCCCATGGGTGTGTGTTGGATGCGCGCTGTCTGACACCGATGTATGGAAGTGCTGAAGCGCATTTCTGATCGATGCATGCAAAAACTTTTCTTGACCAGGCGCTGACTTTAAGTTCCGGACTCTTGGGCATCACGGCCACCAACTCTTGCGGCCTTTTCACAATCTGAACCTCAGCTGACACTATTGTATACCCTGCAACTTCGTGTCTCACCAAGAATGCCAATGTCACGGCGAGGTTGAGGTTCCCCGTCCGCTCTGCTGTGCTTGGCGCCGTAGATGGGAGAACCACGTTTTGCCGCAGCGCCATAACAACACGCCTCTGCCATCAGGAATAACCGTCATTTCTGGGTTCCCAAGGCGCTCTTCTCGCGAAAATCCATACAATGTTTACCTCAGATATCATGCTCATCAGCGTCGCCGTGTTCTTGGTTATGTCATGGCACATCATGCCTCAGGAGATGAAAGCTTCCCACGGCGACGCTCCGAAGTCGATGGACAGCAATGTTCCGTGACCTTTCCTCGCTATACATCTCGGTTACTCGGTCACGCCCACTAATACCTCCGTGCTCACAGATCAAGTTCTATTGGCCGAAATAGGTCTACGAACTTCTGGGCATGGCACGTGGGGACGGAGTAGGTGGGTATGGGCCAATCCGACTTCTGGCGCTCTTCAAACAAATCACAGATCCCCTGAACGGGCTTCGATTCTTGGGCAGAAGCCGTCCAATCGACTTCGGTCAAATAGTGAGACGGCGTCTATGTCAGATGGCCATTCAGTGCAAGTCATCATTCATGCTCCGGACTGATACGCTTTTTCTCCTGCAGTTCATCACCGGAATTGCGTATAACGTAAGTCTGCCCACAGTGACTCGTCTACTCCGGCAATTGATGCGCCGGGAATTAGGAAACACTAAGTCGGGAATTGGTTCCGAAACGCGCTTTCAGGTTCACAGGGGGCACCTCCGTGTTGTAGTGGAAGGCTTCGGGCGGAATTTAGCGCAAGCTCGTCGGGTGAAATCAGACAGCACTGTACCAGCTAGGTGCCAATCCCATCAAGCAGCACCTTCCGCCTCCTCTTATAAGTTTTTATAGGGGTCCCGTCGTATCCTGGGTGTGGCCACAATTCATACGTACAGGGAGGACTCAGGTTCGAGGAGTGGGAAAGGGTAAAGCAAGCTGTTTCTGTTTCCCGCGGCAGCGGCAGGGCACCGCAACGATTGCAATATCCGACTCGGACACGTGCCACGTGTAATAAAGTTCATGGATTTCGAAAACTGGATTCTGATAGCAACCACAGTACGGAATGGATGCGTTAGAGACGCTGGTTCCTCTCACGTCACTGGTCATCTCGGTTGAAGAGACAGCGCTGTGACAAGGTGCATGCAAAGAGAGAGACGTGGTGAGTCGGTTCTTTGATCGAAAGGAGAGGGGCTATGATTCCGCCACCGCCATAGTTCGCCTGTCCGTGTGCCTGTTCCGTATGATAGGTATTCAACAGGCGCGAGAAGCGGGTGTAGTGATCGTTCAAGGCAAATTACAGTCTGCACACGACTTGACGTCGCCGAGGTTCCGCCGTGGAACGCTTGGTGTGCACGCTCACCCGTCGGCAATCGGGAGACACTGAGAAATTCACGACAACTGATAGTCATGGCCCTAGGTGGCGACAAACAGGGCTGTGGGTTTTGCCAATCTCCACCATTACTGTAGCGATCTCTGCCAGGGTCGTGGTCATGGTGAGTCATTACTGCGATATGAAGACTTTTTGTGGTCTGTACAGCTCGAGCCTTCCTCCCGAACATCGACTACTCGAACCATCGGAAAGTGCGGTTCGTATGCCGACCGTTTTTAGTGGCGCATCTGTCGAAGGCTCTACAGTTCGAGCATGTAATTCCTTTCAACGCGCATGATTGCTATGTTCCACACCATCACGACCTGATACCGTAACAGCTGTCAGGTGGCCACGAGAGATGCAATACAGTATTGTTAAGGGGTTTGCCCTTTCGCATCGCTATTGTCCGGCTGGAAGCCATTACGCCTAGCGTTGAACTCTCGCAGGGAGCCAGTTCTGGCTTCTTCCCATCAGCCGATAAGCTTTTGTCGTAATCTTTTTTTTTTTCTTTGATCACCTCCGAGGCGTTTCGAGTGCGCCGTGTACACACATTCAGCGTCTGGTAACGGCATGTAACCCCTGGACCGACTGGAACGGCGCATAACAGATACCGTGGTTGACTGTGAATGTTTGTAGTCAGGTAGCCCTTGTACTGTGGGTAGGATAGATCCACGACATGTCATTACGGCCAGCCCCCGAGATCTATGGAAGAAGGACTTGATGACGCGGGTGGCCAGCTATCCATGAGAAAAGGAACAGCGCCCCATAAGATGTGGCCTTGGCTTTGTGGTGTCAAAGGGTCCGACTTTTTTGTCCAGGAAATGCCCGGGATTAGGAAACGGACAGTCCGCTTCCCCTGTCTGGGCCGTATATGGCCAGATGAAAGGCGCTTATCAAAAAGACCAAAAAAGGAGAGACGAGGTGACAGAGGTCATACATACACACGTCTACACGTCCAAACACAACCAAAGTCAGTCGCCGAACCAGCCTTGGCAGTGCAGCAACGAAGTCGTCGACGCATCGACGCATACACCCGCTTGGGCCAGCGAAGCGCTGACTACTCCACTCAGACCTTACACGAACGTAACCTACGTGTCAACTTTTGACCCCAGAACAATGGGTCGGCTCGCGGAGATGCAGCGCAAGCTCTTGGAGGTATGTGGGGTCGTCTTTGGGACAACAACCGTTCCCCACACGCTGACGCGACTCTCCATCCCACGTAGCAAATGATGGGTCCTGAATCCATGGGTATCGCGACTGTTAACCTATCTTGGCCAGACGAGAAAGTGTGCCGCAACTTCCTTTGCGGAACTTGCCCACACACGCTCTTCACCAATACGGTGCGGCCACTCTCGTTTGTGGCCCGAATGCCATCTACTGATACTCATTTTCCTGTCCTAGAAAATGGACTTGGGTGCATGCCCCAAATCGCATACTGAGCGGTTGAAGACAGAGTTCCTCGCGGCCCGAGAGGCTAACCCCAGCGACCCGACATTCGCCAAGTTCCAGACAGAATACGAAAACAACATATTTGCCTTTGTAGATGAGTGCGACCGCCGTATTCGGACTGCGCAGAGGCGTCTGGAAAAGACGCCAGAGGAAAATGCAAAGACGACTAACCTGGTCTATACCTTACTTCCTTTCTCTCACATGACATTAGGAGGCTGACGCGGACATGCAGATGCGTGAGATTGCTGAAATCGAGCTGGCAATTCAGGGAGGAACGGAAAAGATCGAGACACTCGGTATGTCCCTCGTGCTTTTTTCGTTGACTGTGAATGCTGAGTTGGGGCGCAGGCGAGCAAGGGAAGGTGGAAGAGTCGATGAAGGAGATGCAAGCCATCGAGGCGCTGAAAAGTGAGAAAGGGGAGAAAGAGGTGCGCATATCACTGTCGTCTCCATGCCACTACACTGCCTTATGACCCATTTTTACTCTAGCGTGAACTCCAGCAACTTACAGACACGTCTGGAGCGTCCGGACACCAAAAATTGCGCGTGTGCGACGTGTGCGGCGCATACCTGTCCGTTCTCGACTCTGACCGCCGATTGGCAGACCATTTCGGAGGCAAAGTGGGATTCCCAACGCGTTTGGCTACTCATGTGTACTGAATATTTGAACGCAGATGCATCTGGGCTATCATGAATTGAGGAACATGCTGACCAAATTCCGAGAGGACAGGGAGAAGCGTAGGACCCAAGCGGCACCTCCACCTGTTCCCAGCAGCGGCGGTGGTGGGGCCGCCGTTTCTGGGCGTGGTGGCGGTAGCGAACATCGCTCCTCCCGCGACGATCACCGAGGAGACAGGGACCGTGACCGTGACCGTGATCGTGGTTACTCTGAGCGACATTCTTCGTCGCGGTACGAGTGAGTTAATTGGCATCTTTTTTTCGATTCATGGTCGCTCATAAGGATCCGCAGTGATCGTCGCCGGGATCGCTCGAGGTCGCCAAGAAGGCGGTATTGAGGCGGACATGGCAAAGCAAGGGGATCTTATTCTTTCGCTATTTATGTCCTGTAGTTGACTTTTGTCACTAGTGCTGCTTGGTGGCTTATATTATAGCGAAGTGAACGGTGTTTAACGGTTTTGGTACTTGGGTGGGACACGTGGAACTGGGCTGTAGCACTGCGCAGCAAGGCGCATTGCCTCTCGGCGGTGAGGGATGTGGGTTGATCGTAACTAGAGAGCAGACAGGCGATTGGGTGGCGGTCAGACACGCGGGAGCTAAGCCCGATCTGAGAGTAGACCGATCTGATCTAGTGGTGGTGCCAGGCCAGGTGAAGGTGAAGAAAAGATGGAATGATCATGCAATTAAAGGACCAATTCACGATCTTTGGGAACCGAACCAAGTGCGCTATGAGATTACGTGAAGACCATTTAACCTTTTAACCATCGAAATTGAATATTATTATTATTATTATTTGGGGGATTCGGGGGACTGGCCCTGAGTGAATTTGGCCTGAGGAAAAGAGAGAAAGAGAGGGAGAGAGAGGATACAGTATGAGTACTCAAGCGAGGCAATCCGTTGGTTGTTGCGGTGAACCTGCTTATCATCCCACGTCTTTTTTTTTTTCTCACAAGGTAGCCGCACTTTCACCCATTGAGATAGTGTCGTTGGGTTGGTATCATTATTACACTACGCTGCTGTTAGCAGGCGACAACCGAGATATTACCATTACCATTCCCGTCCGAGGTGATTTTATCCATCCCATCCGCTCCAGCCCGTCTCCCACTTCCCCGTTCGTCCTTTCCTCTTCTCCGTCGTCCTTTCATCTCCTCGCTCTCTTACTTCCCTTTCCTCACCTTTCCTTTCCCTCTCTTCCTTGCTTCATCACCACCTCTATCCTCGTCTCTACCCCCCCCTCCTCCAAACTGAAGTCCCACTCTCCTCAACCTCACACTCATTATTTCTACCGTTCCGGTACTGAACCCATTCGCATAAGGGCCACGGTTCGCTTCCTCACATAGCTGCCCGCTGTCCCTCCTTGCCTCTATGGACTCTCTCGTACACGATGTTCCTTTTGATGGACAGTACGAGGCTCTCGTATCGTCCATTCAGTCATCTGAGCACCTTTCTTCCTTCCCCTCCGTCGTCGGCCCTCCCTTAACCGACTCAACGCTCCCCAACCATCCCGTCTCGTCCTTCCCGGATACGATCAGTCCAGAGGCCACGCTCTCCGATCCCCGACGCATGGACGTCTCTCCTGCAGAGGCCCATCAGGCTCCCGCTCACCATGATACCGTGTCGGCCCCGGCATCTATCACCGCGTTTCAGCCCCAGTTACGTGAGTCCTTCTCACCTGAGCGGGCATTCGAGGTCCCGAGACCCGCGCAATCCTCTCCAGCAGCGACGTCCGTCTCCAGCTTCGCATCGCACACCTCGTCCCCGGCTATGTCGGGCCTGAACTCCGCCTATTCGACCATCCCCCCTGCGTCCATCGCGTCGGCTATGGACAGCATGGGCCTCGCAGCGCGCAGCCGTTCCGGGTCCGCCGCATCCCCCGGTCGTTTCGTTGGCAGCGGCTCGGACCTTACCTTCCCGAGTACCGGCACTACGACGTCGAATCAGGGATCGGGTTATCGCCTCGCTCCATCTGAACACGACGTTAGCCCACCAACGGAAGAAGAAGGAGGCCCCGATTTGGCTGGCCCGCACATGATGGTAGTGGATGACGTGCTAAAAGGGTATGTGCCAAGAATTCTCACCATCTCTCAACGTTTTTTTTTTCTAAAGCTAGACGTGCAGCATCATGCAGACCGCGGGTCAAGCACGTGTCGATTGCAGTGTCGGACAAACTGCTCATGCTGGCGCCAGAATTGATCAGCTAAAGAAGGCCATTTCCCTCGTCTCGGAGCTGATCGCCGCCACGAGGCTTGCTGATGGACCCAGCCCGCCGAGTGATAATCCTTCGCCCCCTCACGCCCCGGCCGCTCGAGCTTCTCCACCAAACCTCTCAAATCCTGGAACTGGCCCTCCTTTCGTCCCCCTCCTTCTCGGCGATTCCATGTCCCAAGATGGTATGAATCCTGCCGATTTCGAGACGAGGAAGCGGTGTGCGTCTTCGATGACGGAGGACGATAGGGTACCCAAGGCATTGAAAATGGAACCGCTAGATGATGTTTCGCAATCCCCCCTCTCGTCCTTTCCCTTTTCCGTTGGCCCCGGTCCTGCACATTCAGTCCCATTTCCTTCAAATCCACCCTCCAGTCCTCCATCACGCCCCGAGAGTTCGACAGGCGTGCCTTTACATTCGCAATTAAACATGTATCAACGACCGATGACTTCGTCAATTTTCCCTCCTTCACTCAATGTAGCAGCTGCCAATGGACGCGCTCCTTCCGACTTTTCGTCTCCGACATCCGCCTCTCATCAACCCGTCTCTGGTCATGTGGCGTCTTTTGGTCAGTCTCCAGAAGCGTGGGGAGAGCATCCGGGCACTTTTGCTCCTTCCCATCGGCACTCTCTATCATGCGGCAGTCGCCTTAACGGGGATGTAGAGATGAAAAATCTTATCATGGGTGGCCCTCCTGCGTTCGCGTCGCCTGCCGCGGGTTTCCATTCGTTACCAGCTGCTCCGCTTCCGACGCCCCCAGCCGCAACCGTGGCACCTGCTTTATTGCAAAGTGCCCCCCGTGGCTCTCGTTCCAACTCACTATCAAATCCTCCGTCCGGTGACCCATTTGCGTTTGGCGTGCCGTTCTCTGAGGCGACGATCGATGAACGGGCAGAGTACCGGGTTGATATGTCTCGACCCGACACGGGGTTCTCGCGCTCCCATAGCCCCGTCTCGCCTTCCGATGACGACGATGAGCCTGATTCTGAACCTGGCTCACCCAGTAATTCGCGTTATCGTGCGCGGAATGGCAGCATTGGGGAAGCGAATCACTCGTTCCCACGTCCGCTCCCTCGAAGGGTGCTCGTGAATCGCACATCGACGGACAACTTTAACTCTGGCATGGGGACTAACGGCAACGGAAGCAGTAGTCACAGCAATGAGGTCCCCCAGGAATACCGCGCGGAAGTCGACCGGATCTTCTTTGAGTTTTTGAACAAAATATGTTCCAATCGTCCGTATACACTTCACCCAATGTGGTATGCCCACTAACTGCGTTCTTTTTTTTTTTTTTTCACGAACAGTGGAAGCCACCGATGCAAAAGGGGAGCCGATACATCAGACTCTTATGGCCAAGAAGATGCAACGATTAGACGAGTCGCCTGACTTCCGACCTTTCAAGTTCCGCATCCAGGCGTTTACGAACGCGTTCCTGGAAGAGGTGCGTCGTGCTGTGCGCTCCGCGGGGTGATCTCTCAAATTTCATAACATTTTTAGCTTGCACGGCAAGGATATCCTGAGGATAAAATACCCATGAAAAAGGTTCGCAAAACGCCGTGTATGATCCGGGGACGATAATCTGATCAAGCACGTGTTCAGATTCGGAACTACCTTTGGAACTCCCCTTACATCTCGCGCTTTAACGAAGATGGTAAGAAGGCAAAGTCAAAGGGGAACCACATTTGGAACATCGAGGCAAAAAAGACTGGCGATGGTAGATGGGCGTTCCGTCCTTTCCAACGCCGTTTGGCTGGCGTCCCACCTGGCGTTGCCTACGTGGGCCTTCGTTGGACGTGGACACCACGCATTTGGGACCCGCAGGCATCCAGAAACAATCTGCACGTTACCTATACCTCCCCGTCGTTGCCGTCTTGGCTTTCTTGGCAGGAAGACCAATACCTGACTGGTATACCCACACCAGATGCACAGAGCTGCGACGTCACAGTAGATGCTCGGGTGAGTCTGAGTCGCACAGACTGGCTACTTTTCGCCGATCATCTCCCCACTAGTTCACGCAAGACGGGAAGGAGGAATTCCTCTCTCAAACGGTGCACATCACCATCGCACCGGTGGCGAACGTAGACTCGTCATTTTCTAGTTCGTCTCGACGGCCGTCGCTTGTTGGTGAGGGTCCCCGGAGGTTGGCGAGCGACGCTACTGTTCCACAGACGTCCCCCTCACGGTGAGTCAGTTCAGTTTTTCCAGAGATTCCGGCCCCCCTAGAATGTTCGCAGACCCCCATTAACACGACAACCGACGGGGACGCTCCCCCCTCCACCGCAACCGGTACCATCGCAGGACGCGCAGGTGATCCAGGTGCTGACATCTGCCGCGCAACGTGTCGCGCAGGAAGCACAATCGCAGGTCGTTGCTGCGGGCGTGCCCAACGAACCGGGACATGAATTGCAGGCGCTAGCGAAGCAACAACATGTGCTCACCGTGACCGCCCAGGCGGTAGACGATACCGTCACCTCACAGGGCAATGCGATCACGCAGCCATCGAGCGTCCTGGCTGCCGCTGCGCAGCAAGTCGTCTTGCAAGCTGCCCGCCAGGTGGCCGCGGACCGTTCTGCGATCGCTGCCGCACAGATCTCTGCGGGGCTTCCGCCGCCACCCGTAGGCACAGCTGGTCAGGTGACGGTCAACGAGGTGTCTGTCGCGACGCAGTCCGCGGTCGCACAGGCCGTCGAGCTCACCGGGTCCTTGTCGAGCGAAGTCGAAGTGCTCATGACTGCTAGCTCAATACTCCAGGCTCAGCACGTGCAAGCTCAAGTGCAAGCCCAGGTGCAACAGGCGCAAGTGCAACCCGCCGTCCCCGTCGCGCTGCGTCACCACGCATCGTTCAGCGGGGTCCCTGTTCCCGCTCCCCTGCCAGTTGCTGTACACCATCCTCCGGAAGGAAATCGTATTGCTAACGTGCCACAACCGAACGTGGACCTCACATTGTATCCTCAGCACTAATAGACTCTGAATTACCACCCCCCCTTCCTTTGTTGTACGGGTTTTCTTTTTCTTCTTTTCCCTTGGTTCCCTTTTTCTGTTGTCTCCCCTTGCCTATCTTCTTTTTGTGTGATCTGTTGTACACTAATATAGGAAGGTTGTAAAAAGTCGCCGCAGTCAATTTCTCCCCCCCTCCCCCCCCCGCGTTTTCACCAGCCTCGCTGTCTCTGCATTTTTCTTTTGTGCTAGCACTTATGCAAATAATAGAAAGTATGTGTGTCGTCGTGTGAGCGGTTGTTGTTGTCATTGTATACGAGACGAATGGTTGCCGTCACTTTTTGTATCATATATAGAAAGCAAAAAAAAAATTCTGTAATGTTCCAGAGCGCGCGCGATCAGGGAAAATGTAGTAGAATTTGGTTGCAGAAGGCAGAGCGGAGGAGAGCGTGTTGGGTTTGGGCTTGGACTTGGACTTGGGACGGTTTCCTCTCTCCGATCACCGCGATTGTCAGAAAAAAAAAACAAATTTCTTTTTTGGTTGTGGGTGGTACTTGTTGGGCCACAGTGATCAATCAATCTTGCCTCTTAGAGATGTTTCCTTGAACCGATCACCGTCCGCAGTGCGTCGTGAGCTCGTCCCCGCCGTCGTCATCACAATACATTCGAAGCCAACGTCCCGGAGACGGTCGCCAATCTTTTCCTTCCGACCGCCCGCTATAATGACATACGGTCATCCACCCAATCCGCTTCCGCTCTCCCGCGCATAAATGGATAAGTCAAAGTGGCGGTTTTGGTTTGGCGGCGCCTACAACAGGTACAGTATAATAATAATATTGGCTAATTCTTTCCTGTGATACCTGGGGTCCTCATCTCACGCGAAGGCAACGGAAACAATAATAATAATAATAATAATAATAATAATAATAATAATAATAATAATTGAGTTTCACTTTCCCTCTTCTTTCCACCACACCACATCAATGCATTAACTGTAAAATGCTGTGCTTTGTGCGTTGTGTGTGTGGGTGTGTGTGTACATGTGTGCCCATGTGCGATAATGTTAATCGTCCATCGGGAGTAAAATGCTCCGTTGTGTCGTCGGCGGTGGACGAGAAGTGACCCGGACGAGTATTAATTAGCCGCTGCGCAACGCCGGGTGGCGACGACGGACGACGAGCGAGGCACAAATTCGAGGAACGTGCTAGAATTTTCGAAGAATGGGGGTTTCCCGAAAAACACAAGACGGAAGGAGAGCAACGACCGACAAACCCTGAACCTGAACGTACGACCGACACGTCAAGGCTGACAATTTTACCCCAATTTGAAATTTCGGTTTTTTGTGTGTCTTGTTGTTCCCGAGTCGCGAGAAAGACTCTCTGTTTGTATGATGATGATACGAGTCAAAACGCGAGCGACCACTTGTGCTGCTACATATATTCAGTATTAGGTCGTATCCGAGTCGTTCGAAGTCTAGAAGGAGAAGGAATCTACGTGCGGTACGTCGGATGTTCCCGTGGAACGAACGGTTTGATAGTGTTTTCAATTCGACTCGCTACAGGTTACTCTCGCCTCGCTTCATCATATGGAACTTCCAGACGCGAGACGGCTGTGGCCTGGCCCGAGCAATCAAATATCCCATATATTGACACGCAAAACACACTAATAGCAGGAGAGAAGAAATAGTCCTTATTTGCGCACGCATATGTACAGTGGATGGTTGAAAGGGGTATGGTACAAAGGGGGCGGCAACGGATTTGCTCCACACAACAACGATGCCCCAAGCCAAGTAAAGAGACGAACGGGGGTTGAAAGGGAATGATGAAAGGGGACACGCTGACGCGTTGGCACGCGGGCCCATCACAAAAGCCCCTCGCACATCTCGCAGGCAGTAGCCGAAGACGGGTTCTCGAAGGTGCACGTCGGACATGGCTTGGTCGTCGCGTCTATCGGAGCCGGGGAGGACGTCGCGGTGCGATCGCTCATCGTGTCATCCGGCAAAGACTCGGACGTCCACCCGCGGGCGAGCAACGTCCCACTAAACCCGCCGCCGTCCGCCTCGCGCCGTTGGGACGGCGTCTCCGTGTCCGTCTCGAGGAGCTCTTCGTTCTCCTCTTCCTCGCGCAGGTCGAGGATGTCGTTGGCTAGGATGCTCAGCGCCGCCACGCTCGCGCTGTTGTCCGACAGCTCGCGGCCTTGATAGAACAGCCGTTGACAAATGGTCGGAATGTCCAGCTCGTCTTGCAGCTACCACCAACACACGGGCATGAGAAAAGGGGGGACCCTCGGTTATACGAAGCGCGTGACATACCTGAAGCTTGATGTCCTTGACGGACATCGATTTCGAGATCCCTATTCGCCGTACTCTTCGTTTCACCGTGCGGATCCGTTTCGACTGTCGTTGAGGTTCAGCGTTCCGAGAACGATATGTGAGGATGGTTGTCTGGCGGCTGTCTATCATGACTGGATTCTTGGTATACGTGTCTGGCGTTGGGTCTGGATCCTCGCCACCCAAGACGCGGATCGTAATTTCCGTCAAGTCATAATCCGTTTTCCTATAAAAGCGTTCATTCAATATCACGCAGGCGACCGGCGTGTAAGCCACGCACCGCTTAATTCGACACTCTTCGCAAAGCGGCGGATCATGAACAAATTTTGAACTCAAGTTTCCCGCATCAGCGACATGTTGGTTTTCTACTGTAATGAGTGGGGATGCATCGTAACTATTTGAGATGAAATTAGGTGTTGGCCTCAAGATATACACATCATTACTCACAGTTTCTCCAAGACATTCCAATCTGGGCGCCGGACAAGGCAGACCGAGCGGTCTAGATCCCCCCCGTTCAGATCAAGTGCCAAGAGGCCGTGATGGCACAGAAATGGGGAGTTATCCAAGCATACTGGACGGGGATGGTGTCCAGGTCGGAGGATCCAAAGCTTCCATTCTCGCACAAAACTTGCGGGGACGAGAGCGCAAGCCATGTTTTCAAGAAGCGCTGTATTTCCATTCAGCGCATTCTCTTGCATATGTCTAAGTTTCGCCTGCTCGAGAGGTCAGCGGGTGATGTTGATGATAGTCGGAGGACTAGTGGACAACCTTTTCTTCCTCGGCCTTTTTCCGTAGCTCCCTTTTATCCTGGTTGGAGTTCTCTGCGATAGCAGCACACTCAGTACATGGGCCGACAGCATCGGACAAGGTCTCCCATGATGGAAAGAGTGTCTTGAGCAATGTGAAGGCCTGAGGGTCATGAGAACATTGCCTGGGCGTAATGTTGGTTGGCGCACCTCCTGCGAAATGCGTGTTCGGGCAGAGATGTTGAGCGCCAAACCGCCATGTTCGCACACGACATTTTCTCGGAAACCTTGCGAGTCTGGAGCGGGGTCATTTTGAGATGGCGCGTGCATCTTCGGTTTCGGTTGTCTCCAATCTGCATTGGGTTCGACATCACGATTCTGTTCGTGTGAATGTAAAAAAAAAAGACGATATGCACCTTTCAACCAGCGTCGAGAGACCCAATGGCCAATGGAATCCACTTCGTTCACGACGGCATCAAACTGAGCGACGTGCCTTGGGTGCTGATACTGATATAATTTCTCTAGTTGAAACGAGGTTATGTCACGCCGATTCCAGAATCGAGATGTGATGAACCCACCAAGAAAGGTATCTTCAACACATGTACGGCAAATGTCTGTCGGCGCCAGTGCTGGTACGAAGGATGCACCAGATGGCACTATGAACGATTCGTAGGTAGCCTGTATGATTCTGATCGTCAAATAAGAAAAGATGCTTTGGAGTTCAGGACGAACACGGTCGATTCGCTTCATATCTGCGGCTTTCCCGGGATCAAGCCTACCATGCGAACATAGTATGTCTTCGACAGAGATGTCCCCTTCCGTGAGAGAGGCCGGCTTCAGCACAGACGTTTCGCTACCATTGCTTTTGACGCAATTTAACCCCGTCTGACTATTCCTCAAACATTCGGTCTGATCGATCTGATCGATTGAGCCATTGACACGTTTATCGAGTGGTCGAGAGAGAAATGTGTTCAAAGCTTGCTGGCTGACTACGATCGAGGGCTGCCACAAACATGAAAAAAAGAGGGAAGGAGCGCAACATCTTCCCAACTCACTTGGTCACAAGACGCGACATTCCAAGACCGATAGACGTTCTGCATCTTTGACTGTAGTTCAAGGAATTCGGTTCTGAGCTTCTCTCGCCTACCGTATTCCGTCAGCATCTGCCGACGCCTGGAACCCCTGCTATTTACCTTGTATCATAGTCAGTGCAGGCATCAGCGTGGGCCTGATTCATTCGGAGTACGACGTCAAGCGCACGCTGCGGAGGCTCTTGAACCTTCGGTTGTCCTGGAGTGGCTCCTCGACGCATGTATACAAGCATATATGCATCTCTTGACGCCATTCGTCTGGAAACAGCTCTTGAATTATTGGACATCACTCGAACCTAGGGAGGCGCACCCAGCCGACGACGGCGGTTGTATCCTGGTACAAGGGTGAGCACGATCAGACAATCCGTTAAGCCCTGGGCATACTCTGCAATTTCGTCATCGCTGCTGTCCTCGACCCGCCGACGCTTTTTAGGGGGCTTGTGTCTCCTAATTACCATGCATAAGGCATGCGTAGCCAGGACAACATGTAAACGTACGCTTTGCCTTTCTCGCTTGTGTGAGGCTCGGATCCTGGAGGCTTCATTCTAGTAACAACTTCATCATTGAACGTGAACCAGGACTCATGCCTATCAGAACTCAGTGTATCGCCGCCTTGGTTTGGTCAGACAACCTACGTAACATCAAACACCATGGCTTCGTAGTGACCATGGTACGCACTAGAACCTTTATGGATGAGGACGCCTTTGAGTTCATAGGTGTTTTCTTGGTTAGTCGAATCCTGATTACGAAGGAATCTGTTCATGTCAAGCACAACAGGGAATGAGACGTTATGCTTTCTCTTCTTTCGTTCTAGGGTCGTAACATCGAAGACAAAACGAAGTAGCGAAAAATGGAGAACAGGAGGGAGCTTTTGCAGGATGAGCTGCCGAGTGGCGTCTTCTAATGACTGGCATTTGGAACAACGGTATCTGATGAAGGATTCAGCAGAGTCAATTCGGATGAACCAACAGAAACGTTACTTATTGTCCCCAGATAACGTTTCGGGTTGAAGAAGCACTTCCATGCAGCTTTCGAGCGAAGTATTATCCTATCATGCGGGCTCGATCAACATATTATGACGTCCATAGTTAGGCCTACTTCGAGATTGAGCTCTATTTCGAGGAAGTCTGAGTTGTTCTCAGAACGCGCTCCGCACCGCATACAGGTCATCGCGTATGTCTGTGTCCCTTCGAACTATGTGACGCCGCGTGTCAGATTGAAAGCGCCTAATTTGAACTGAGATTTATTACCTGATTTGAGACGAGATGTCTCAGCGCAGGATCAGGCTGCTTCTTGAACTCATCGTCCAAGTGAGTGATGAAAAGCTTGGAGAATCTATGTGGGAAATGAGTGGCGGGCCGATGGCAAACATCAAAAGTACACACTCTTGAGCATCTTGTTGTTCGTTCGTCCGAAGTTGTAGACTCCCAACAAGCGCTTCCGGATTGAAAACCTTCATACGACTTTCTTGCAGCGCGGCGAACGTCGTCTGAAGCTGGAAGATAGGTGAATCCTACAGCCAAGTGTCAACTTCCGCGATAGGAAGGGCAATGTGGGTTCGAACACCGGAAGGATGGTCCTTATCATTGGCTGGCAGACACTGATACACGCCATTGCGGAAACAGATGTCCTGGAACCAGACCTGCACATGATCAGTCTCACACATATTTGCCGGGCGGTCAAGACTCACCTGGATGTACGCATTTGCGTAACAGGTAGCTCCGAGGTTCTAAAACAAGTCTCAACACAAACACACGCTACGCCGAGGTTGACGCACCCTGAGGCCTACCGGTGAACCGGGCTTCCTGGTCTGATGACTGGGATCTGAACCCAAGTCTGTTGCGGATAAGTAGGCTTTCAAAGCAGCCTCTAAGAAACGTCGGCATCAAGCAATGGAATGATGAAGACACCTGCTAACCTGCGTCCTCCCAACGGTCCTGGCCAAGATAGTTCAGACAATTTGGGTTCTTTGAGCATGCCTTTTTGCTACACGTAGGGGTTTCGTCATCGGAGATGATAACGACATCCTTCTTTGGTTCGTCCCCTGATGCAACAGCTTCCACAGGGTCAACGGTCTTCGCTGGGCGTTTTCGATACTTGTTGGCACAAAATGAGTGATGCGACTTGCGAGAGAAGCCGCACGTAGCGAGGAGATGTTCCTCAGTAATTCCAGACGCGTCCGTGGCGCTCGTCCCAACCCATCCCCAGGGAGAATTCCAGTCACCCCCCAAGTCCGAAGTCAACTTGTGTCTCTTGAATCTTTCCCCTGCGGCAAGTCCTTCATACTGCTGGTTTTGACGTCGTTTTCGCTT
>Ga0307510_10003439_pt1 | contig 18468 bp, 23 predicted proteins | sample 12_EM_MG_FD_207224 | JGI IMG/M metagenome (GOLD analysis project Ga0307510, IMG submission 207224) | Populus trichocarpa ectomycorrhiza microbial communities from riparian zone in the Pacific Northwest, United States - 12_EM | ecosystem: Host-associated > Plants > Roots > Unclassified | place...
AATCCTTTCTGACAGTAAGAAAAATTAAAAATCTAACCATTAATTAAGTTTCTTTTTCCTGTTTTCAGCTTATTTTTTCAATTTTTCTTCGCCATTTTAGGATGGGTCAAAGGTGAAGTAATCCTTTGCAAAGGTTTCACTTTTTCGATGGCACATTTCCCGGGCGATGGTATCCGAAAGGTTTGCCGCTAATTGCATGGTATTTAAAAGGTTTACCCCTTGATTTAAAGAACACTTGAGAGTTACTTTTCTTGCGGGGTTCAATTGTTGTAATCTCTTGCTTCTTTTAGCGACCAGGGCATGCTTGATTGTATCCTAGGTGCGTAGCGGGAGTTTCGGGTTTTTAAGGCTACTGATTGTGATTTTCTCACTAAAGTTGCCGTATAGTGAGAAAACTCGAAGAGAATATAGACACGTTCGGACGTTGTACAGAAAACAGGTGTGGCTGGGTCTCCCTGGGGGGCATGTTGTGCGTGTTCCTTTTGTTTCGTCTCAACTGTGGGGGTGAGTTCACGGTGTTTTCCCTCCCGTAGCGGACATGGGGGATTCCAACCTCCTATCACATTTATATTCTATTCAGCGCTTATGGCATGGCTGCTTCTGTTCCTTCTCCCGGAATTGATTCCACCCTCTATCTCTCTGCGATACTTGAATATTTTCGTTGTCTATCTGGTCTAAACGAGTTGATGTGGGAACTCGCCCATCGGGCTTTCGAGGACTTTAGAAGACGTCTCGGTGGATGAACATCTGTGGGGAGATGAACATAACGTATAGAACTAGATGGCTTTTCTCATATAGGTCTAGATCGGCTAATGGACATTAGTTCGGAAGCAGGCATAGGCATTCAAAGTCCCAATTGGCAGGCACTTCTCACACGTTTCAAGAGTTTCAATACAATCATCATAGATAATTATGCTATATGAGTACCTAGATATATCTCTAGTGCGCAGCTTTTTGTTGCGAAAGTCCTTTTAAAAGCTTATGCCAAGAATTTGTGTAACAACCTTTAAGGAACCTATTGCGAGCCACGCCTGGGGGTGTGGCCACCAGAAATTGACCTAGACCACCCCCGCCACAAGCACGACCTGCTAGAGGATGACACTGGCAAGTGGATATTCGAAATGGTTGAATACAAGGAGTTGCAGGAGAGCAGTGTTTTACAAGCGGTTCAAGGGCGGCGACGACGAAACGGCCGCGGCGAAAGAAAAGGCCAGGAGTTGACACACGGAAATGATCGCAAAACCCAGGTGAGGGAAATTTCCCCTTTTCCTCCACAACATTACCTGTAACTAACTAACGGTGAAAATAGGAGTAGATATAACCACAACACAACGTCCTCCTATCTTTGCATGGGCTACCACACATGTCCATTCTTCCGTATGTCTCCCGTTCCACTTGCACACTTCCATGATGACAAAGGAAGGACGGACTCCCATAGCCTCCGGGCATGTAGCCTTCGTGCTTCCGACTCTTTCACTCTTCCCTTACAGCGTCCCCGCTTTCCTTCAGGCAGACGCACCGTTCCAAAACTGTAGAGCATTCCTGCTGCCTAAATGCTCCCGAAAGCCCAAACACATGCCCAAAGCCAAAGCGTTTTCCCAGAAGCATCCGAACAACAAAGCGACTATCATAAGAGTATGCCGAGCACCATCTCTCGATTTCCAACATGGTGGATCCAAGCTTTTCTAGCTTTGCGGTGGCCCTGGAAGAGGAACGACTATGTTAACTAAGAAGATTCCCGCCGAACTTTTCCAAGGTCCCAATCGCCATGTGGGAGGGCCAAATTGGGGGTTTCACTTTGTCTCACTCGAACTTCCTACCCAGGGGATATCTACTGTTAATCTCCAGGCACGACAGCTCGGACTTGCTAAGGTAGCCAGTGAGTTATTGTACTGCATTCTTTAGTAGGACGGGAGCCTCTTTGATGGATGAAGGGCCGAGCTTGAAAACTAAGGGAACAGACCCCTCACCAGCCCAAGTTCCTTATTGAAGGCTCCAAGAAAGGCGATCGAGAACTGCCACATAGCTCCCATATGCATTCTCATCGACAGTATGGATGGGCTCAAGGAGGCCTTATGCAAGGACATGGTCGCAAGGATTTTGGGGCCTGTGGAGGACTCTTAGAAGGGATCCGGTGAGGTCGTGAGGCAGGTTGTGGAAAGATTGTTGGGGGGGCCTTGATGGAACCACCGAGGGGTCCGGGAGAGGCATGGCCGAGACGACGGTAGAAGAAATCGGAGGAGAGACCGGCGACATCAGCGCCAGAGAACGCGAAGTCAGTACTGAGCTATTCTAGGCTAGTGGTCTGCTGTTAGGGATTTGGGCCGCCTTTTTCTTCCCATCAGACTTTCTGTAGCGATCAATACGTAATTGATTAGGAGGAAGCAAGAAGCTACTCTGCCCCAGTTGTGCAATAGGAACGCGGGAGAATTTCCCCTGTCCACGATCTGTCATTATGATTCTTTAACCAACATTACTCTTCCAACTGTGTGTCCTGAATCCTGCGTTGGTCTCACTCCTTATGCATTATGTATTGCTGTGTCGGGGAAATTTTTCATTTGGCCATCTGATTTTGAGTGTCGAATTCTCCAGCCCCCGGGGGTGGTGGTCCAAGTGGGTTGTTACCTACGCTCTTTTCTGAGGAGTTGTGTTTCTGTTCGCTTATTTGAATCTTCAATAGATTGCTAGAGTTGGTCAGACCTAGCATACTGGTGGTATATCGTTGGTTGATTGTATGTATAAGCTGTTTTGATTATTAGGTGTATGGGAGTGTTTTATTGGGGGGTCGTAGCTCTACTTAGTTGGGTTGGCCGTTATTTTGGGGTTGGCAGCGCATCATGACTATGTTCTTTGTTGAGCTTGTCTTGTCTGATAAACTTTTCAGTTTATTTTATTTCTCTAGTCCCTAGCGAAATGCCGCTCTGGTCGCACTACACACCCGCGGTGGTCTGTCTATTCGCCCCGGTGCAGTGATAGTGAGGTTGCCTCTGATAACTTTACTTCCAGTCAGGGGATAGCGTAGAAGGGGTCGAGTGACCGCACATGATTCCGTGCATTTCTTCCATCCTTCGATCCTCCCTCCACTCCTTGACAACCAATAATATTTACAAAATAGGCAAAAAATTCACTCCTAAACTACCTGCCTGACCGAAGCGGGTATGCCTCCCCTGGGGTTCCGCCGTAAGCCCCGCCTTAACAACCGCCTCCTCTTCCCATCCTCCTCAGACTCGAACCTGCCAACCGCTATCGTAGGCAGACACTTAAACTCCGCCTTGGTAAACACATTCCTAATGTACCCCCCTAGGCCTAGCCGAGGATGTGAAGAACCCGGAATTGCTCCCAACACCGGCCGCCCCATTCTCGGCCTCGCCACCGCTCCCTGCCTGAACTCCTCTGCCTCGAGGCACCACAGTGCCATGATTCTGTTTATCATGAGAGGGGAGAGCAAATGGGTGTGCTCTTTGGCGCGCACGTCCCATTTAGACTCGTATCCTGGGGCCCTAGGTGCAGCGTCACTCAAGAGGCTGGTGCTGGCGAAGCACCTCGGACGCGATGTGGGAGAGATATTCCGGGCTAGAGATCTAGTGGTATGTAATGGTAACCCGTGGGCTTAAGGAAAATGTAGTGTGGACCTCGGGACGGAGGAGGGATTGAACTTGTCGGTTCTCTGCTTGGATAAGGAGTATATGCTCTGATTATTGACGTAGCGATGTTTTCGTGCCCCGCAGCTAGAAAGGTCATTCTTTTGTCGCGCATACTATGCTGCGCGCCCAAGCCTGTGTAATGCCCGATTTTAGAATTTCCGAGAGGATGTCTTTTGATTACTAGCTGAGATAAATCCTTTAGCGGGAACGATTTCCGCGTTCACACGTCTTGTAGTAAGCGCCGCGCGCGCGACGTTGTGAATTTGCTTTAGCGTGAGGGACAGCACTAAACAGGAGGGAAACGTCATAGATAGGATCGCCACGATCTAGGGTGGCCGCTCGTGCCAAAGATTGTAGTTTATGCGCTCCTAACTCGCGGCCAGACTTTCCTTCGCTTTGGGGCTGCAGCTTATGAAGCGCTGGATTCAAAGACAAAGCCGGAAGAGCCAATTACATCCAGAGTGGTCAGCGAGCACACTTCCGCATCTCTACCACCGCCCCCTCCTCCTCCCAGCCCCCCCGGCGCTACTCCGGGAAGCACGCAGTACTTCCCCCACTTCATCCGTCATTTCGGCCTCTTCAAGCCAAATCCCCGGAGCCGGTCCTTCCATATGCGCATGGGAGAATGTGGGCAGAAACAGCTTCCTCCACATCCTGCGCTCCTCACCTCTGCGAACAGCAGCCCCTTCGAGGGAATGTTGCCTCATCTCATTCGTTACTGGCGGCGGCCTGATGAAGCTATAGCCTCCTGTGTGCGGCACTTCCTTTGGTGCCTCTAGCATTGGTGGGAGCACCCGCTCGGTGTCGAAGATCCCCAACTGCCGTGGCGGTCGGCCGTTTGGAATCGTGCGTATCTGGATGACTTGCGGGGCAGACGACCACATCTTTTGGATTATGGTGACGCCGCCTATGGGGAAGATGAGATCGTTAGGCTGTAGGACGTGTCGGGTTAGACAGAAGAGCTCAGGCCAGAGGATGAGACTGTAGAGCAACATAAAAGCTAAGGCTAGGAGCGTTAGCGGCGTAAATTTGGTGATTGCACTGAAATGGGTGCGGCGGGAGAGGAGTATCGCGGATACGGGGCATCCTGATAGGATGTTGGTTGCGGACAAAGTTAGATCCGGAGAGTGGGCCAAACCGGAGGGGGCAACGGTGATCAACGTTAGTGGGCAATAAATAAACATTCCTCCTTCAGCACGCGGATGAGTGGGTATGAAAAAGTGTTTCAATAGATGTGACGCGATGCCGGTGGGATACCTGTGTTGGAAACCGCGAGATGCTACGCGGCATGGTCTCAGGATAGTCGCTTTGTTGTTCGTATAGCTTCTAGGAACACGCTTTGGCTTTCAGGAAAGTACCCCGCCTGCAGGAATGTGAGAGAATTTTGGACCGATGCATCGCCGGGAAAGCTGTAAGGGAAGCGTGAAAGAGTCGGACACATGAAGGGTATATGGCCGGCGGGTGTGAATAGCGGGAGTTTGTCCAGTGTTAGTAACGCGAGAACTCGAATAATTGAACCTCACTTTGCACGAGATTCAATTATTCGTGTTCTTACGGTATGAGTACGCGGAAGGGCAGAGGGACAAAGAGGATGGATATGTTTTGTGATCCATGGGAGGAGAGGAGGGCTTTGTTGTGGTCGCGTTTACTCTGTCTCTAGCGTTTGTAGTGAGAGTGTGAACAGTGGTAATTGAATGGAAAGAACTTCCCCGCTGCCGAGTTGTGCGACCGCATTTTCGTTGTGAGAACCCTGGACGTTTCATTTTGCCGTGGGCACCTTCGCTTGGTTGTCCTCGCCGTCGATCCGCGTCCGGGGAACCCCTGGCCAAGGACCCCTCAATATCCTGTCTGGAAAACACTACAGTAAGTTACCGTATCGTACTCCTTCTTAGAGTGTTTTGTCTCTAATCGGTGTGATCTGAGGCCGATGGGCGATAGTGTGCTGTATGTGCCGGGAGGACAGAACCTTCCCTCCACCCAAAGCTCTCGCAAATTTCGAGCATTCTGATTATCCCTTCGTCTGTATTTGTTGCTTTTTAGTTGCCTATCATATTCCGAGATTAGGAATAGTTCAAGTGCCGCAACGGCGGAGATGTTTTCTACCCGTCAGGTCACAGCAAGAGCTCGTTGACCATACTACCTTTGGTAAAGATTTGAGGCTAACCTATGCCATTAACCAGGCCAAAAAGCTGCGAAATCTGGACACAGATTAGGGGATCGGCAGCCGAATAAGAAACTTGAAAGACAATTCCTCTTTAGAGTATCCCTCCGAAAGTCTCCGATCGCCCCCACCCCATCATCATTTCATTGGTGGGTTCAAAACCAAATGGTGGGAATTTTGACTCTAACCACAAAAACGACAACTCCCCTGGGCGACTTTATGTGAAATCAACAATTATGGACCAGTTCTACTGTAACTTGTGTTTAATTGTACGAGAGGGAATTTCCTATCTCTGATTGGGGGGGGGGGGGGGAACTGTCCCAAATTCAGAAATATTGGATGAGGCTGGCCGCGACTGGAGGTTTTGGTTGTCCTGCGCCATCCCACTGTGTTAGACGCAGCTCGTAGAAAGGTGCTGTGCATATTTGTTTTGCTTTGTCACAACCGAGGGCTGAGTTTGCGGTGTTTTCCCCTCCATAGTAGACAAGGGGAATTCCAACATCCAAGCACAATACGGGTGCGTCTTCTAACCGGCCTTCATATCCAGTTACATCCGGTGCATCGGAAGACAATCTGATTAAATTCGTTGTAATACAAAAACATTTAATAACCAGATGTCTTTCCATTTCATGACTAAATTGTCATCGGAATATTGAAATATATATATTCTGCCACATGTAATATCAACTATTCCATAATACCCAACTGTGCATTACTGTCGCTTCTTGCCTTTATTGCTCCCTTTTGCTTTACCCTTCTTGGACTGCAAATCGCTCTTTGGTGCTTGGTTGGTACCTCTCAACCGATCTCTCAGCTTCTCAATTATTATACCCTGCTCCAAGTCGGGCTTTGGTAACCGCTGTTTTTGGGGCCTGCCTGCTAGTACCCAGCTGAAAAAGTTGAGCCTTTTTTCTCCGCTTTGTCTATAAAGGATTGCTGCCTTGACAAGGATCAGGAGAAAAATGATGAATGCTAGTAGAGGGATAGCGACCGCAAAGTAAAGCGCCAGGCTTGATTTTTGTAGCTGGGTAATATTCATTCCAAAAATTGTCTGCGCTCGTTAGATAATTGAGCTGCAGGCCAGATAGAAAGGGTAAGTACAGCTACAAATGACAAAGGAAGAAAGACAAGAGTCATCCATGTTAATCGACCAATACTTTGGCCTTGGTCAACTGCGGCCCTGCTTTCTTGAATTGCTATTGTATTGAAGACCTAATTATACCCAATTTCAGTACTAGGTAGGATCGATCATCTGTCCTCTGAGTATTCTTTGTACTAACCAGGGTCTGAATTTCATCACATTGCTTCCTCATCCTCTCAAAGTCAATTAATTTCTCACCCAGATCATCCTCAATGTCTCCAAATAATAATCTAGCATCCTTTGGCCAGAACTTGGCATCATCTACTTCCTCACTGCAAAGCCTGGTAATCATAGCTTTTTGCAGATTAAGTATTGAAAGGTGTGTGTCTAATACGGACTTTTGTAGATAGAGATCTCTTGTAGTCTCAATCATTGGCGAGACTAAAGCTTCTGCCTCCTATATCCGAAACATAAATTATGACAAATCTTAACACAATCTGGAGGAAGCTGACTTACCAATGCCCGGACCTTCTTCTGATTGAGCTCGAGCACCAGCCTCCACCCGAGGGCCTTCGTGAAGTACCTGTGCAAAAAGTGAAAAATATCCTCACTGTCCTCTGGATCGATATCCTCTGGGATCTGTGAACATGCCTCATTATTGATCTTATCCGGGTTACAGAATTGATCCATTCGCCATTGAGTCTGATTTTTGTGAGGAATATGTTTAGACCGCTTCGGCTGGGTATAGAATATTGCCGTCTTTGTCGCAAGGTCTCTGCGAATCCATATAGCAGCTCGGCATATATCGTAGCCCCGATCACTTAAGTACCAGTGTTAGCAAGCCCATATAGGAAACAAGAGTGGAGAGACTTGCGTTTCTTTGCTCTCCGAGTCAAATGGATCCCACTTCCATGATAATACATGGTGCCGTCTATGGTTCTCAAGCTCTGGGAATATTTGTATATGGTAGTTTCGTTCAGTACCTAGTGGCCCATCTCGAAGAAAGTCAAAACATAACGAGAAGACTATCATACAAGGGTCAGCCATGCCAGAGACGCAACCTAATAAGGGTCAATTATACCATCCGCTGATGGGGGATGGAGCTGTGCTGAGAAGCCATCTACAAGGATCATGTCGTAGAGGCACTGTATTTTGATATCGTAATGTACCAGCAGGGCTTTGAGAATTTCTTGAGTCAAACCAGCAAGGGAGCTGCGACCGGAATTAGCTCTATAATATGATGACTCCTACAGCATTACTTTACATTAATGTGAAATCATTATCTTGCGAAGCCTGCTTACTGCCCTGGATAGATCAGTTAGAAATCGATGACCGATAATAACTAGATTCTCCAGGTAACCCATACCAAATCTGACAACCATTTCCAAAATGCAACTCCGTCTGAACCTCTAAAGTGCGGATCTAGTCTATTGTCAATATTTGCCGGCTGGAGATGCTTTTCATCTAAGGGTTACCTTGCTTCCGCTCTGGTGAATGCCACGCCTCGGCAATAACCTCACCGCGATAGCCTGAGTTTGCATTTAACCAGATCTCCCGATCTTGGTCCATCTTTCCAAGAAGGCCAAATAAACCCGTAGGAAATACTTGCGGCCGTTTGTTGATAAACCAGTCCCCCACCGCCTCTGCGTCTGTATACCAATCAGCGGCGACTAACATTGGATTCCACTTTCCTGATTTTTCTCGCTACTCACACTGGAACTTTTCCAATTCATTTGATTCATTCTCCGAATCAACACAAGGACCAGTTGTTTCATCCTGTGATTCTCGCCCTAAAGCATTTCTCCTCTTCATCTTGTGTTTCCGCCTACGGTATGTTGTTTTGGCCCCTGGGACGGTGTGTGACCTTGATCCCACTTTAGCGGCAGGATACCGTGTGCGGGTTTCCCCCAATCCGGAGGTCCTGAGATAATAATTCACGGAAGGGAGCCTGCTTTTATTCATGGATTCGGTGGTGAGAATTTGCTTGCTTAGATGAAAAGTGGGCAGGTTAAAGTATCTACACTTTTCTTTTAGCCGTTCATCCAGTTCACTCAGAAAGCAAATTGTGAAGTACGTATTAAATTCTTTCCACACAAGGCCTACTGTGGTGCTGAGTGCTTGGAAGCAAAGAATAATCTTCCTGAGTCTTATTGGGCCATATCAGTACTGCGATTTTAAGAGTAATTGAGCCGAATGGAGGAAGATAACAGATAGGGACTACTACTTACTTTACTGAAAGAGGTAGGAAAACGATGGAAGGCAGGTATGGAAGAGATGGTACGAAGAGTGGATGGAAGATGAAAGGTAGGTGGAAGTGAATAGGATCTTGTTCAGTGAGGAGGGTGTGAGGAGGATGTTGGAGTTTGCGGGGAAGGATGAAGTACCGTAAAAACTCGAATAGAAGAAAAATGTGCTAGGACGTTGGAGTTGCCTCTCCTAGTAAGGCGCCTTGTATATTCCTTTTTGTTTTGTCTCAACTGGGGGCTGAGTTTGCGGTGTTTTCCCCTCGCGTGGCTCAGAAGGGAAATCCCAACGTCCTAGCACATTTTTCTTCTATTCGAGTATTTACGGTATGGTTTGTGTGGACCAAAACCTGCACGAAGCTGAAAAAAGAAGTGTTATGATGCCATTTGTCTAAGGTGAGGACCTGGCTAAATGCAACATGAAACGCTCAACCCTGTGAGGAATAAGCACCATTTGAGTACGGTATTTTTTGGTGATACAAGTGGGACGCAAAAAGTGAGTGGGCAAGAGGGATTTCACAGCAAAAATCGCAGATTTCAGACAAAGATATTACCCCAGAGAAAATTCAAAAAAATACAAACTCTGCATAGAACCACGAAAAGCGATAGGGGCATCATTTGCTATATACAAATTTTTGTTCAATTCCCAACTTCTCAAGAGTGGTATGGTTCGTGCCGTTCAAAACGTGCACTAGACTTTGGGTTCTTTTGAATCGATTATATCATATTCTCACTACTACCTATGGACCTGAAAACACCACTAGGTAATAGATCTTGTCAAGGCTAATAATGTAGTGGTTTTTTGAAAATTATTGAATTTTTCAGGAAAGTGGTATAATCATTTAAAATCTTGTATTTTTGGTGGAGAAAGGCAAATTGGGTTACGCATAACCACACAATTGTTGCCATGCCTATCCTATTTTTGTGTTAGTAATCAAAGTTTTGTGCCAAGTGTTTTTTGTGATCAGTAAATACTATAATAGTATAAAATATGAAATCTTCTCAATCTCAATATTATACTGTTATTGCAAGGTCTTGGCATATAACTTCACTCAGCCACGTAACACTTTCTTTTCAGCCTTGTGCACGTTTTGAACGGCACGAACCATATCTAGTTGAACTTTGAAATTGCGCCAAGACACAGTTTTCCTACCAAAAACAATTGTCTTAGCGTGATTTTGAGGAAAGTTTTGTTCTTTATTGCAACTACACTTCGGATAATTTAAATCCATTCAGGGTTACAGTGTAAGTCAAGTAGTCTACATATTTTCTGAGCATTCTATGAACTTACCCTATTTTTAATTCTAGTATTAGTGGTGGAATAAGAGTGTGAAATTGGCCATTTTTGGTGTAAAATCAGTCTTGCCCACTGAGTGTTTGTCACCCATGCCGTATCCAGTTTTCGCCAAGAGAGTGCGTCACTTAAGGTTGAAAGGTGAATGGAGTCTGAAATAAGAACCTTCATGCTGCCAGTTTACAGGGTAACCTAGGATGGATTTCAGGTGTCTACAACAGTGAGGCTGAGGGTCATACAATCCCTACTTGGCAAGGGTTGAGATGGTGATCAAACGCGCACCACACAGTTAATATTGGATTGCAAGACACCTAAAACCAGCATGAGATTACCATGTTATGTGGGTGTATCGAAGGAGCTGATTTCTGGTTCCATGCACCGTTTAACTTTAAGTGACGCCCTCTTTTGGTGAAAAACCTGATAACACCAAAAAGTACGATACTGTATTAAACACTTTCGGCAGATCCCCGTTTTTCAGTTCGAATTTGAGTTCAAAAAATGATAGACACGTCTAAGGACGTTTCCAAAATGGCCAAGGAATGTTATTCCATAAATATATTAGTACAATATTGAGAACAAAATAATCGTTAGGATGGTATCTACTATATTGAAGCGGAGAAGTACGGGAAAACAAATGTCACCTTCAAAGAACCCGCGAGTAAAAAACAAAACCTTACAAGTAGTGTTCGTTACGGGGCGGGGCGGGGTGGGTTTTCACTGGCCAGACCCCGCCCTTATACGGGGCAGGGAGGGGTATGTTTCGGGTAATTCCCGCCCCGCCCCCGTCCGGGGCCCACCCGCACTCATTCCCTGGATGGGGCCCCGTTTGTTACCACCTATTTGTAACGGGAACCCGTCTGGGGTATGTGTGGGGTGGGGGCCTCAGCGGGGACAGGGGCAGGGAATACCGAAAAAGGCACCCCGCCCCAGGCCATTGAGTGGGGCGGGGCGGGGAAAAGGGCCGGGGGCCCGCGTTTTTCGGGGCCCTATCCGCCCCGTAACGAAGTCTACTTACAAGTTACGATAAATCACAATTCACTAAGCTATGTCGCAAAACCCACACCACAAACCACATCAAACAGAAAATTCCTGGCTCAAAGAAAGTCCAAGCCAGCAGGTTGTCCAACTTGCAAAGTACAGGTCCAATTTCCTCCTTCAAACAGATGATGCTGGTTGCAGTTGTCCACTCATCCTTGGGAGGTCTTGGGTTGCGAGGCTGGGGAGAAGGAAGGGAAGCATCACAGAAGACAAAACCTAACTTATATAGCAGCCCCTGTCGGTCCAGCCTAGGCAACAGTCGCCCATGCATAACCGCGCAATATTGTAGAGCAAAGATTGTAACTAACAATCTATTTAGCGTAAGTTAATCAGACATAAGCTAGAAAACAGCAAGTTAAGAAAGTCGATTTTAAAACATAAGTGGTGCACCCCCATTTTCTGTAAATGTCGACTTGGCTTTTAACTATTCAACTAAAGCCAATACCATGAAAGTAACTATCAACTACGTTAGTGTCCTGCGCACACCGATTACCCTCCAATCGACCTGAAATCTCAATCCTTCTACCCCTCCTCCTGTAACATGTGTACATGTTCCGGTAACAGTATACAGGAGCGGGCAGTGCAGGATCTCCTATATTTAGTTCATTTATTTTGGGTTTATTTGATTTGATTTCAGCTCCACCACTAGCTGTGAGTCAGATAGGCTATGCTATCATATTGCTATGTTTAGTTTGGTTTGCTGGAAGTTTATATTCAGGATTTCAGATATGGAAAAGTTATGTAACACTGGTGAAGGCTGAGCTTTGTTTGGTTCTTTCTTTTGTCTTGCAGGATTACAAGATTCTGGTATGCACTCAGCTACTGGTAATGATCGTGATTGCAGCAAGGCAATCGCGGTTGTATTTCGTATTTAAACCAGTCTCCTGGCTAGCAGGAGACACTAGAATTCGACAGACCTTCAGTCTAAGAATACACTTGGTTGAACGGCGATCCCTGAGCCCCTATTTGTCCTTCCACTATTATCCTTCTAGCTACCAGTCCCTTGAAGCCTCCCTTAGCACTAGCATTAGCAGGTCTATCGCTGGTGCTATTGTATTTTTGTTAGACAGGAATAAACCTGTTAGATTTCTTCGCCTGAGCAGGTGAAACCCTTTGTTCTCAGGATTGGGAACAGCTTGGTAGGATTGATCACCATTCCAGTATCTTGATAACTAGTTAGAAGTAGGAGCGGCAGGGAAAGGAACTCCCGGCTCAGGTGCTACATTCACAATAGAGGAACGTAGGAGCAGAAGGGTTACCAGGTCTGTCAGGTTTTACAATCCTGCTTCAGCATAACCCACAGACGAAACCCCAGACAGAACCTACAACCTAAGAACCGACCACTGGGCCTATACCAGGCCGACTAGCAACCCCTGCAAGAAGCACCCACTATTTCCCAGGAGATCTGGATACAGATCCAGACAAAGACTGTGACCTCACAGCTGAGAAACTCATACAAAGAGAAACCCGGGAGCTTGAGGAACGAGCAGCAGCAACAGCAGCAGCCCAGCAAACTTCGGAAACTAAATGGTGGCCAGAACGCCCCTCTGCAAGGAGGGGGCGAGCACCCCGCATTTTAGGAGTCTTTGGAACTCAGACACCAAATAGAGCGCCCTTAAGGGAGCAATCACTACCTGGCACATTCATACCAGATACACCAGAAAGACCATCAAGACCCAGGATCAGCAGACAGCCCCCTGAACAATCAGATTCACCACCTCTGGCTCCAGACCAGTGTACCGGCACCAGGGCAGACCCAGGCCCGGCCAGGTTGCCCCCTCTCAAACTCCGCAAATCGCCAATATTTGGCTGTGAAGGAGAAGACCTGAAACCAGACATACTCAAGGGATGGCTTTCAACCGTGAAGAAGTACCTGGTGAGATCAGGACCGAGCGACGACTCCCCTGGAGTGGCCGACTACTATGGCGCTTACACAGAAGGCAAGGCCAATAACGCATATCGCATGCGAGACAGAGAAGTAGAGGACCTCAGCCTTGCACAGTGAACACAACACCTTCAGCACTTTGAAGCCTCTACAAACACTGATAACACATACCACAAGTAGCAGAATGTCTGCCAGACTGCATGAGGACAGCCAGCCCCCTCACAAAGATAGCTCGAGAGCTAGCAGACCTCAAAGAATGTAACGCCCCAATAGATATGTAGCTACAGTGGACTAGACTCAAGCCCATATGGTATACCAAGAGGTAACCAGAGTGAGGATAGAGAAGTATACTTGGTATACTAGGAGTAGACATGAGTTGGTACAAGTGTCGACAAAGGGACTTGGTAACATAGGGTTAGACAGGGTAATCTAGGTAGGCCAAAGGTACCCTGCTAGGGAGTGTAGCCTTCGGAGCGCATGTTCGCGTAAAGCTAAGGAAACATAGTAAACATTGCATGGGTCTCCGGGGCCACATTATATGTGGTCGCGTGACTCCCACAGGGAATAAAGGCATAACAGGGTGAAGTTACCCTACCTTGGAAATATGATTACCCTACCTTGGAGACCCAATTACCCTACTGAGGTACCCCAGTTACCCTACCTTCACTGACAAAGTCGTCTGCGGACTTAAGAGCAAGTTATTCCGCTATAGTGGGGCTCTTAGATGTTCATAGAGCCGCTTCGTGGGGCACGAAACGGGCTACTGACGGAGCAGGAGTGGTCTGAACCTTCTATAATCTTCAGGGGATATTTCTAACACCCTCCTGCAGGCCCAGCATTGGTACGGCGCGACAGCAGTATACGGCTGTGTAGTTGTGAGCTTCCTAGTAAAGTCAGATGCATAGGAAAGCTCCCACAACAGTGAATGAGTTGTGGCCATCCAATGGACCAGAAGCTGTTCGCAGGATATAAAAGGGGTGTGTGGGTGACCGGCTCCTGGGCCGCCACATGGATAATACCTGGGAACCACCTACGGTCATACTTTAACCTCCGGGTAGTTGCATGGTTAACAGTAGAGGGCTGGTGTCACAGGTTTATTCCTGACTAACGAAAATACAATAGGACCGGCGGTAGACCTGCTAGCGCTGGTGCTAAGGGAGGCTTCAAGAGACCGGTAGCTAGAAGGATAATAGTTTGAAGGACAAATTGGACTCAGGGATTGCCGTTCAACCACTGGCAAGTGTATTCTTAGACTGAAGGCCTGTCGAAGTCTGCTGTCTCCTGCTAGCCAGGTGACTGGTTTAAATACAAAACCCAAGAGCGATATCCTTCCAGCAATCAAAATCATTACCAGTAGCTGTGCATATACCGGAATCCTGTACTCCTGCAAGACCAAGGCAAGAAACATAGCTCAGCCTCCACCAGTGCGATATGACCATTGCATACCCGGAATCCTAAATATAAACTTCCTGCAGGGCAAACTAAACATAACAATACAATAGCATAGCCTATGTGACTCAGAGACAGTGGTGGAGCTGAAATCAAATCAAATAAACCCAATATAAATCAACTAAACATAGGAGATCCTGCACTGCCCGCTCCTGTGTACTATTACCGGAACATGTACACCTGTTACATTCCCTTTTCTAAACAATCAACAACCATTCCAAAGTCTTCGCTATCCTCAGCACTCTCGTCGGTGTGCAATAGGAGGCTGTCGTTATCTGTGGGGAAATAGTCCTGCTAAGAGCTGCTAGAATCATATTCCTCATCGTCATGGAGTTCCCTGAAGTCGTCTGGGCAATCGTTTGCAGTACATGGTGTGGAGGAAACTTCCATGGGTTCCCAGGAAGCTTTCAAGTTAATGTAGTGGGAGGTGATCTGGGGCGTCGGTTCTGCGGTGTGGTTCGCATCCCAGTATTCCTGCATGAGTTCCAGGGAGTGGTCGAGGTTCTCGATAGGTTCCCAGGAGTGGTCAGCTCGCTTATAGCCTTTCCCGTGGACTAGGAGTTTGTAACAGGTTTATTCCTGTCTAACGAAAATAGAATAGGACCGGCGATAGACCTGCTAGCACTGGTGCTAAGGGAGGCTTCAAGGGACTGGAGGTAAGAGATAATAGTTGAAGGACAAATAGAACTCAGGGATTGCCGTTCAACCAAGTGTATTCTTAGACTGAAGGTCTGTGGAAGTCTGCTGTCTCCTGCTAGCCAGGAGACTGGTTTAAATACAAAACCCAAGAGCGATAGCCTTCCTGCAATCACGATCATTACCAGTAGCTGCGCACATACCGGAATCCTGTAATCCTGCAAGACCAAAGAAAGAAACAAACAAACAGTGCCCAGCCTTCGCCAGTGCTACACGACCATTCCATACCCGGAATCCTAAATATAAACTTCCCGCAAAGCACACTAAACATAGCAATACGATAGCATAGCCTATCTGACTCAGAGACAGTGGCGGAGCTGAAATCATATCAAATAAACTAAATATAAATCAACTAAACATAGGAGATCCTGCACTGCCCGCTCCTGTGTACCGTTACCGGAACATGTACACATGTTACCGAATTCCTGCCTGTTGTTCTGGTAGCGGTAATCAAGTATCTGCTCTGCTTCCCATTCTTCTGCATTGTCGATCAGGATGCGTGCTGGCTTATCCATTCTACGTGACTTGAATCTATTGGGATCGTTCTCTCTGCATTCCTTAAGGGAGAACACGTGGAAGCAGGGTTTCTGGCGGGCCATTCTGGCTGGGAGGTGTAGTTTGTAGTTGTCTGTGTCATGTAGATGTTCTGGGACCTGGGGAGGTCCGAATCAGCGTCGTTCTAGCTTCTTGGATTGTCCAGGGGAGAAAGTATAAGGGCGGCCTCTAACAAGAACTCTGCTGCCATTCTTGAAGGGTTCCGTTTGGCGTTTGTGGCATTTGTGAGCCTGGACAGTCTGGCGGAAGATAGCATGCTTTCTGGCCATGTCTACCTCCAGTCTCGTTGCTTCATGGGCGTTTAAGATACTGTCCACAGCTGGTACCTGGCTGGTGGATGTCTGGACAGGGTTGAATATCTTCCCGGGGCATCCATAGAGGGCATGGTATGGCAAGATGCCTAGGGATTCATGTGGGGCACCGTTCATGGCTGCTGCAATAGCTGGGAGGGCAACCGACCAGTTGTTCTGTCTGGAGTTAATGAAGTTCCTTATTAGCTGTTTAAGGGTGCAAATCCTTTGCTCAACCTGGCCATTCGTTTGGTGGTGGTATTGGGTCGCCATCCAGACCTGGATACCAAGGAACTTCATCATTTGTGACCAAAACTTAGAGGTAAAGCGAGAGCCCTGGTCAAGGAGAATGCTAAGAGGGAGACCATGGACATCGAAAATAGTACTGTTGAGTGTCTTAAAGATGTTCCCAGAAGTGGCCGCGTTCTTGAGGGGGATGAGATGCATGTAGGAGGTGAAGCGGTCCATAATGACTATGATAGACGTATAGCTATCAGATTTGTTAAAGGGGCCGGCGAAGTCTATGCCTAGGGATTGGTAGGCTTCGTCGGAGTCAGGGAGGGTAAGAGATTGTCGATAGGGTAGGGAGGTGGGCTCGTTGTTAATCTGGCACTTATCACATGACCGACAGTATAGGACAAAGTCCTGGCGCATCTGTGGCCACCAGAAGAAGCAAGCCGCATAGGAGTAGCATTTGTAAGCAGAGAAATGTCCAAGGCCTTCATGGACAGTTTTGAGGATGAAAGCCCGTAGGGACACTCCCTTCTCATGAGGTCCTACAGGTATATAAAGGTTATCGTACCCATTGGTGTTCTGGGCAAGTAGAAGACCATCGCGGATAGAATAGTGTAATTTATTATCGGTTTCCTTGACCCTGGTGTAGAGGGTGTCGGTCTTAAGAGCTTCTCTAACTTGCCGGGTGAGGATACCCATAAGGCGGGAGTGTAGGGTGCTTAGGAATTGGTTGGCATTGGTTGCCTCATCGGAGTCATAGCCTGTTTGGCTGTAAAGGGGACTAAAGGCCGGCGAGGCCATGGGCCGCGTGGCTAGGATGGTGTCATTCATACGGCAGGGTAGGAGGTTTCCTGAGAGGTATGGGATATCGGGGAGCGAGGCCTGGCCTTCCCTAAGAGCTGTATTCAATATTGAAGTCCGATCCTGCTCTTTTCTCTTTGTCTTCTTACTCGGCTTCTGGACCTTAGGGTCCTTTGGCCAGTAGCCTGCACCTTCTTCTTCATTCTTATGTATTTCACACCCATCGTCAGTGCATGACATCCAGCTTATTTCTGAGTGTCATCGTTCCATTTCACTAGAGATTGGGAGAGTTCTATTATCACCCCAAGAGTTTCCAATCGATATTCTGCTATCGTTGCTGGCTGCGCTTGATGTAGCTGGCGAGGAAGCAGTGGCCTTACGGTTCTGGGAGCAAGTCACTGGATTGCTGGTAATCTAGTCCATAATGTATTCAGGGCGGCAACGACTGATAGAGTCACTGCTGGTAAGGGTGGGAGAGGTTCGGGCTTTGCCAGAGTGGTACATGGGGTCATCGGATTCAATGCTAAAATCGGTAGAGAAGGCGTAGCTTGGATTGACTTTTAGGAGCTGTGTGGGGTCAGGCAGCTCAAGGCTGTCATAATCGATAGTGGGGTCCCCGAGACTTGTATCTAGCGGCCCTGGAGTTCCCTCATGGATTCTCGATAGGTAGTCTGCTAGGAAATTCATCCCTCCTGGCTGGTATTCTATTTTAAAATCAAAGCAACTGATATGCGTCAACCATCTGAGTCTCTGCTGTCGTCCATTCAGATTCTTTTGTGTCAGGAGTTTAGTGCGGCCTTCGTGGTCTGTAACCACTGTAAATTGCCTGTACAGCAAATGGGGAGCTAGTGCCTCCATATTGAAAGTCACCGGCGATCTCTCCACTCAAGGACAAGTTTCCGTTGTACTTTCCCTATCATGTTAGTCTGTCTTTACTAGTTTCATTTGTCAATAGTTATCAATCAAGGGAAGGAGCGAGCGAATACGAAGCCGGATATATAGCCGGAAACCAGCGGAGGGAAAAGCGAAGGATGGATCGGGATACTGACCGGAACGGAGGATATGAACGAGTGGAGGGGCTTGGAAAGCTCATTGGA
>Ga0307510_10003440_pt1 | contig 18465 bp, 14 predicted proteins | sample 12_EM_MG_FD_207224 | JGI IMG/M metagenome (GOLD analysis project Ga0307510, IMG submission 207224) | Populus trichocarpa ectomycorrhiza microbial communities from riparian zone in the Pacific Northwest, United States - 12_EM | ecosystem: Host-associated > Plants > Roots > Unclassified | place...
TTTGCAAATGAAAAATGAAGACCAAAGAAACCTTAATTCTTACCTGGATTGTTTTTACTTTCATCGGCATGTGTATGATGGCTTAGTGTGTTGTTGAACTATGTTATTAGACCAATGCTGTTATTGGAAACATAGTGATTTTCTTGAAATCACTTGCTTGATTTTCTCCGGTGTTTAGAATGTGGTGTAAAAGTATATGCTTTCACAATTACTACATTGATATCTAATTATCATTTAGAAACTTGATAAACGATTTTGAAACTTACGAAAACCTTGAGGGAGCCAAATTGTTTTTTTTATAAACTTGCACATTTTATTTTGTGATTTATTAATTAAAGCATTTGCAATTATCTAACATATTTAATTTTTTATTTTGTAGAATTCGATGGAAAGTTACATCTAGCAACGGATGATAATTAGGCAGTGCTTTATATTTTTCATTTATATTTTTTGCATGAAGTGTTTTATATTTTATGACAATGTTATTTGTTGTTTTTTTTAAGTCCTTTTGAAGGCAGTGCTTTGTAATTTAGATTTCAACTTGTGTGTGTGTTATTTAAACTCTGATGCAGGAGACCAAAACACAAATATTAGAAAGACTTGCAACATATGAACACAATATTAGCACTAATAATTTAATATAAATGGATATTCAATGACAAAAAAAAATTAAATATATTATAGAATCTTGTAACAAAATTAGATAATATTAATAACAATTACAAGCCCATAAGAAAGTCCAAATAAAAAATATAGGTTTTTCCGGTTTTTATGGTAAAAAACCGAATCGGACCGAACCGAAACCGGCCGGTTTGAACCAGTTCCAGTTTGATTTTTTTAATTTTTGAAAATTTTATTTTAATTATATTTTTAAATAAAAACCAAATAAAAAATGATCACCCCTGCTCCATTGCAATGTCAGTACCGATTTGCATGACAAGTGTGCATTGTGGCCTAGTTTCATCTCTGAACTAAAATAAAAAATAATGCACTTCGAAAATGAAATTGGATTGGCCTCTTTTCAATTTATGATTAAAAAACAAGGAAAAGGCTACTCCTAATAAAAATATGCTTTACAAAATATTATTTATTAGAATAGTGTTTGTTATGTTTTTTTTAAATATTTTTTATTTTTATTATTAATTTTTATTTTTGTGCTTGTTTTGTTTTATATGGCACACTTTTCGAAAAGATTTTTTACTTAAAAATAAATTAAATAAATTCATATTTTTTTTTATATTAGCTTATCAAAATTAATAAGAATTACTAAAAATTAATATTTATTTAAAATAAATACATTTTTAAAAAAATATCTAAAAGTAAAAACTACTGCACACTCAAACAAATTATTTATGTACTATGTTATTTTGAACCAGATAAATTATTTTGACTGACCTCTTAATAATTTAAGTTCTCGAGATATCAAAAAATTATTATAATTATAATTAACCCCCCCACTCTCTCCTGTCTTCTTAATTTCTCTTTAGAGTCAAAATCAAATAAAGAAAAAAAAAAAAAACAGGGAGAGATGGCAAATCAATTGACGCGTATAGCTATAGTAGCCTCCGACAGATGCAAGCTTAAGAAGTGCCGTCAAGAATGCAAGAGAAGTTGCCCCGTCGTCAAAACTGGTATTTTTCCTTAATTCAATTACTTCACTTTTGATTTAAATCTCATCGATCTATTTTAGTTCTCTTAATTATTCGTGCGAGTCTGTTTTATTTAGGCTGTGATTAGAGCTTAGGAAAGCTTTCTTACTGTCAATTTGGAGTATTAGGTTTTCTTATTGTTATTATTATTGTTGTGAGATTAATGGCTTGGTCAAAATTTTAGTGTTTGCTGATTTCATCTGGTTTTGCAGTCTAGTTCTGCTCGGAAAGTGCATTTTCGATATAATTAAATAGGGATTTAGGTTTGGTGCAATGGTATTTATACGTCTTTTTTCCATTATTGTTGGCGGTTTCATTTAATTTTTCTTAAGTTAGTTATTGTTTTTTTTGGAAATAACAGTGTTATTTTGCATTATTTTCATATAATAACATTGCTATATTTCTTAATTAAAAAAAATGAAATTACATTATTCTAATTTCTTATTGATAAACTGAAAACAAAATGCACAACCAAATCCATTTCGGTGATCATTAGAGATAGAGAGTCTTTGACAAAAAGAAAAGGAATACACTATTGACAGCGTCAATGGATGCCTTGTTTGTATTTACTTGGTGATTAAGATTGGGTAAAGTACCTTGTATCAATTTGATATTTTGTGATTTTTTTTCAAAAAGTTAGAATTAAATTGAAAATTTTGCTTATTCCTACAGTCAAGTTGCGCCATCTAAGGAACTTGTGTTTCATGTTTTCTTGGTGAGTGGGTTGAACTTGCATTGATGTTTACCTTGTACACCCGTATGTTAGAATTTTGTAATTTTATCTTTATCCTAGTGCATTGGTCGTAGTCTATGGTGTCCGTCAAGCATTATGGTGCCCATAGAGGAGTTATGAGCTTCAATACTACTATGAGTAGGGTGGCTGACTCCTTGACCTAACCTGAACAAATGCAATACGAGCACCTTCCCCATTCTCCTTCTCTTCTTCTCTTAGAACTCTGGCCTAGTCCACTCCCCTTTGTATCGGGCATGAAAAGCCACTTGAATCCCAGAAGTAGATCCTAAAAGCCATGAGTTTAGGTCCAACCCCCGTATGCATTCCATTCAGGACTTCGCATCTCATATGCGTCGCTAGAACACCTAACCCTAATAGGTAGGTCCCCATGCTTCAGGCGGGTTTAGCCCGTTCCATCACCAACAAGGTTGTGAGTCAATGCTTTACTCAGGACAAGTCTTTCACTCTGTTCTCTTTGTTTCGGGGGTTATTAAGGCTTTTAAAATCATCAATTGGCAACCTTGGAGCAGAGGACCCATTCCCCAGGAGAGAGTTCCCCAAACTAGCACTATCATGGCATGTGCTACGTCCTTCTCCTACAGCTTGCGCCGAAGATTCACTACCAGCTCTTTTACCGCCCATAGTTGACTGATTTGAGTCAGGAACTACTTTTAGGAATCTTTTGACTTTGTTCAAGTTGTTCAAAAATCAGCTGTTATCGAATAGGTTCTTCTCTTTGAATCTACTCTGGTCAAGCCCGCTACCGGATATAAAGTCTCAATTTTACAATTTACTTGATAAACATTAAACTATAGAAGTGGAACATGGTTAGATCTACACAGCAAAAAGAAAGTTAGAAAAATATCAAATATACAATCAAACTATTTGATAGAACAAATTTTCAGGTAGAATAAACTATATAATTTGAGGAGTAAAATGAAATCAACTGGATAAAAAAAGGGGAAGGTTTAATCCACAATGTATGTGTGTATGTATGCATGCGAGAGGAGTAAGTAAACAGGTCATAACACGCTGTTGCTTTTATAAGGTTATTTGATGATTATTGTTAGAGGAATCTTACAGATTGATTGAAAATTTGTTTTCTGGTTGATTTATGAACTCTCAGTTAAGATCATTCCCTGGAAGAAAGCATGATACTTTGTGGGGGTGAGGAAAATGTTGTGAATTTTTTCATTGAACTTTCAGATGGAATTTAGAGATCACAAACATGTTTATTGACTTAAAATATATGTAACCTAGTTGGACTTGGACTTGTAAATAGGAAGGCTCGAGTATTACTAAATAATAAGTGAAATCTTAAACAAAATCCATTTGTTTGAGGAAAATCAGGCACTGGTATATAAAATAGGATCCTAGACCTTGCTATTGACAATTTCTAGCAAAGATAGAAATAACCTCAAACCTACTGACATATTTGGCCTGGGTTTTGCAATTTCTTCTTGCAGGGTGAGGCTGGGGGTGAACTCAAAACCCTAATTGTATTTTCTCTTAATCATGAAATTTGTAAGTCCCTATTTGTGTGTGTTTCTCAGATACATTCTGATTTTATGTTAGTTCATTTATTGAAAAAAAAAAGAGTTAATTAGTGTTTATTTGCAGACTTGCTTGAGCAAAGGAAGTGGTTTCCATTTCCCACCATGTCACATTCTTGATGTGAGTGGATTCAGGATATTACTTGATTGCCCTTTGGACCTTTCTGCTCTCACAATCTTTTATCCTGTTTCTCCATCATCCAAAATGGAGGAGGGGGAGCAAACTTATGATTTTGCTGTCAACAATTGTTTGGATATGAGGAAGAGGCAGAAAATTCTTAAGTCTTTGATCTGTGCTCAGCCTTGGTATAAAACTCCCAATAATTTGCACCTTTGGGATCCTTCTTCCATTGATCTTGTACTGATTTCAAGCACAATGGGGATGCTTGCCCTCCCTTTTCTTACTCAAACCAAGGGCTTTTCTGCTAAGGTAACTGCAGATTTCTATATTTTTGCTTGAAACCACCCCCTTTCTTGCTATTTAATTTGTTCAAGTTTTGTGTTGTACTGTTTAGATATATGCAACTGAAGCAACAACAAGGTTTGGGCAGCTTATGATGGAGGATCTTGTTTTAATGCATAACGAATTCCATCATTTTTTTGGATCTGACTCTGGTTCTCCTCAATGGATGAGCTGGGAGGAGCTTGAACTGCTTTCACCTGCATTGAGACAAGTAGCTCTAGGCAAAGATGGAACAGAGTTGGGTGGATGGATGCCCCTGTACAGGTAATTGACACTGAAGTTATTGCTTTTGTAAAGCTTTATGATTAATCTATTTTCATGGAAAATTGGCGCTGAGCCTTTTCCATAAATCTCTTTTTTCCCTTCGCATGCACTGGACTTATTTTTACCTAATTATATGGTGAAAAAATGGCACATCAAATGAAATGAACAAAATTTCAGTTTCCCTGACAGCATAACACATGCTGTCGATTGGGAGTTCTTCTGATCTGTTTTTGCATGTCTTATTCTACTCTATCGTTCGGCACTAAGTTGATTTGTGCTCATAGTTATAATTTGGAAAGAAAATTACTGGGAAACTTTAATCTTAAAAAAAAAGAGCTGCTTGGCAGTGGATAGGTATATTTAAGTTTGAGTGTTGTTTGTAAAATGGATCATAGGTATACAGATCCCCGGTAAATTAATAATGTTGTTTGAGCATTTCCTTAGGCTGGCCTTTTGATGTTTTCATTACTTTAAGTGGTTATTACTGGCATGTTCTCAGTTATGCTACTTCCATTTTAATTTGCATGCTGCTTAGGTATGTTGCATATTCTTTAAACTAAAACTTAAAATATATTTTGATAGAGGATGTTGTCCAGGTCTGCGGATGTGGAGGACTGTGTGAAGAAGGTTCAAACACTTAAATATGCAGAGGAAGCCTGGTACAATGGGACATTGTTGATTAAAGCATTCAGCTCGGGCTTAGAAATAGGCTCCTGTAATTGGACTATAAATAGTCCAAAAAGAAATATTGCATGTATTTCAAGCTCTAAATTTTACTCTGTTAATGCAATGGAGTTTGATTATCATGCTCTGCGAGGTAATGATCTGATATTATATTCAGACTTCTCATCTGAGGGTGTCTTGACAAATGATGAACATGATAATAACTTCTCTGCTTCAACTACCTACAATTCATCAACTCCCAGGTAATGTCTCCCTACACCCTTACTATAGTATACTGGATGAAATATCAGCCAGATTCTTTACTGCAGTCCTTGGATGTTAGGAATTCATTTAGTCCTTAATTTTGTAATTACTAGAATGGTCAAATGAACGTTCTGCTTTTCTAACGGGGATTGCAGTGCTGATAACAACGATCGGATACTGAAAGAATGCTTATTGCGTAATGATGAGAGTTTAGAGGAAAGGGAGAAACTGGCATTTATCTGTTCATGTGTTGTAGATTCTGTTAAAGCTGGTGGCTCTGTCATTATTCCTTTAAATCAACTTGGAATTGTTCTGCAGCTGTTGGAACAGATACCAGTGTACCTTGAATCTTCAGCTATGAAGGTAATCTATGAAAACATATTTCCTCTATAGATATGTGAAAAGTTCAATACATAATGAATAAAATGCTGAAACTTAGAAAGTTTAATACAAGTCCAGAACTTGGAAAAAAAATTGTTGTAGACTTTAATTATGCTTTTGCTTTTTGTTTCTTGGTTTGATGTGTCCGCAATGAAGGGGCTTTAGGATCCCACATAAATAGAGCAACAAATTGCAACTTTTGCAAAAAAACAACATGACATTATTAAGTAAATATTGATGCGCGATGTTTGGATAACAAGAGGTTTATGCCATCCATCATGCCTGCTCTGTGAAACCATTTTTTTTTTTTTTTATCAATCATTGATAATTTTTCTGTATACAAAAAAAAAAAACAAAAAAAAAACCAAAGAAAATCAATATGGCTATTGCTTGCGTTATTTTAACTAACCCATCCCTTTCCTCTTTCTATTAGGCTTTAAACTCCATTATTTTTCTGGGTATGCATCTTTTATACATGTAACTTAATGAATGGCTTATGTGCCTTGTGTCATGAAGTATCTAGCTGCCTATCAAGGAAAAACACATTACATGGGAATTTTATGTCTGAATAGAGTTAGGAAGATTTACCTCATTGCATAAGACATTATCTATCTGATGCAGAAGCATCCTATTCCTCTTAGGATGGGAATCCTAGGTTTTGGGATTCACGATGGGGTGACATGCACAAAAGACCCATTAGGAGCAACTAGCAATTTGTTTCTGCATAATAATCTCAATAATCCAGTCTTGATATGCCTTCCTTTAAATTTTAATCAAATTATTCATCATTCTTTAGGTTCCAATATATGTCATCTCTTCTGTAGCAGCAGAACTTCTGGCATTCACCAATATCATACCAGAATGGTTATGCAAGGAGCGACAAGAGAAGGTACCTGGGTTCAGAGTCTTCCTTGTTTAGTTTGCATAGAGCTTTCCATTAATGGTGTCACAATAAAAATAGGAGAAGTTAAAAGTTTCTCGCTTTTGATGGTCTGGCAGCTATTTTCTGGTGAGCCACTGTTTTCACACTCGGAGCTCATGAAAGGAGAGAAACTTTATGTCTTTCCTGATGTTCACTCACCCGAACTATTGTAAGAAACTACTAGCCTTGCTATGTAAATATTTCTTGCTGGTGACTCTGTGACAGGATAATGTCAAAGTTTTTACTAATGCAACCTTTGGTGGCAGTATTTTCAATCTTCACTTCAGTGTAAGGAATTTTTCAATATTGTTTAATAAAGCAAAGCTGGTGTTCCGAAATCCTACTAGGCTCAGGAATATTCTCTCTCATTTCTTTGTGTGTTTGTGAATGAAAATCTATTACTATTTCCTATGGTTTGTTAGAATTGCTCATTAAGCTAGTGTCTTTCAAAGAGCATCTGAGCATTTCAGTTTTGTTTCAGTTGTAGTTGGACTTAAATTCATATTGAAACTACATTTAGATTATGTAGTATTCCCAGAAAAATAATAGACACTATTTGGCATCATGTTACAAGATGGTTGTTAAAGTGTGAAAACACTAATAGCTCATTCTTTTGAAACATTTGGAAATTGTGCTTCCCATAAGAATGATTAGGATTAATACCCCTGCAGTGGAAGTTTCTTCCAACATTTTGTATCTTTAATATCTTCGCCATTATTTCCTCTAATTAGCTTTGGATTAATTACCCTTCATTCAGAAAGCAAGATGTATCATATAAAAAAGCACAATTTGTGATATAGCAGATTTTGATGAATTTACGTAACATTCCTTTCTCTCCACAAACTGACATCATGTGCTTAGAACCAATTGGCAGGAACCATGTATTGTATTTTCTCCTCACTGGAGTCTGCGGCTTGGTCCAGTTGTTCATTTGCTTCGACGTTGGCGTGAGGATGAAAACTCCTTGCTTGTTTTGGAGGTGCTCAAACATTCTATGAATTATCTTATTTGATTCTGAATTGAACTTTCTTTCTTTGCATTCGCTTCAATGTCATTTGGACTCAAACAAGGGTCCATTCTATGTGATTTAGTTGGGGCTGCTTTTATGAAATGGCTAATTGAATGGATTACTTGCAGGATGGACTGGATACTGATATGGCTCTCTTGCCTTTCAAGCCAATGGCAATGAAAGTTCTCCAGTGCTCATTCCTTTCTGGAATAAGGTAAGCTTTTTTGTTTCTATGATAGTTTAGGTCCCACTTACAAGACATCCATTTTCTGAAAATTTAGGAGGATGGTAAATATTTGTGCTTCATGATTCTGTCTGTCAAACAATTTTTTTTTTATCTAGGGCTTCTAAGGCTATTCGGATTCTGTAATGTAAATTATCACTTTCTGGCCTTGCATTACTCTTAACACATGGAGATTTTTTTGTCCGGAATTGAGCTGGATTAAAAGATTCTTTTTCCTCAGCTCAATGTCTATTCAGTATTGAGGAATGTTATATAACTGAAATTTGTCTGCTTGTTTACTTTGCTTATTCACCAAGCTGCTGTATTTTTTTGAGGAAAAACAAAGTTCAAGTGCATTGCCTTTTTTTTTAAAAAAATATATATACATACACAGGAGAACTTCATTGCTTTTGGCTCTTTTTTAGGTTGCAAAAAACTCAACCTTTGTTAGAGATGTTGCGGCCAAAAGAAGTTCTGGTAATAACCCTTCCCCATTCTTCCCTCCCTCCTGCTTATTATTTATGTATTTATTTTACATTTTTTCAATCTCTATACCAAATTCTGTCTTCCTCGTTTCTGCACAACATAGTTCCCAGAGGATTTGAGGGAACAAATCAAGTTTTCAGGCTCACATTCATTCTCAGTATTCTACTATGCTGAAAATGAAACATTAGGTGTACCAAGATCGAAAGGCAGCGTGGATCTAGAGATTGCGTCAAACTTGGCTACACAGTTCAGTTGGAGAAAGTTGGATCATGATGACGTGGATATAACAAGACTGGAAGGACAGCTATTCATAGATCATGGCAAACATCAGGTACTATCAGGCAACAAGGTATCAGAGATGGCCTCAAGAAAGAAGCCATTACTGCATTGGGGTGTTCCAGATGTGGAGAAGCTGCTTACTGTGTTATCAAAGATGGGTGTAAAAGGATCTGTAGAACGATGCATGAGTGATGCTGAATCTGGAAGCGATGAGATCGTACACATCCATGAACCAAGCAAAGCCTTGATTGAGGTTAGGGCAACGAGGACTGTTATTAGTGCCCGGGATGAGCAATTAGCCTCCCTTATTTTCGAGGCAATTGGTACTCTTACGGGTGGCATTTAGGATGATGAGTGGGATTCGGAATCAGGTTAATCGTATTATGGTGGTTAATTATGATGTATTAATTGACTGAATCCCTCTCATGATTAATTAATTCTCTTTACAGTCAATGCCCTCCATAGAAGAATAATGTCAGCGCTGATTTATTGTTGCCCTCGATGCCTGACAAGTGTGCACTTTGACTGAATCTGGCCTCGCTTCATTTGTGAAGGAAAAAACATGCACTTTGAAATTGGAATTTGTTTTTTTTCTTTTTTTGCAAAGGAAGATAAAAGATAATATTTTCAATAAGAAAAATGTAAAAACTCCAAATTAACTTTTCATTCTGCATGATAAAATCAGGGTCTGTTGTGGTTGAATTATATATCTTGTTATTTTTGTGTTTTTAGGTTGTTTTAATATTAAAAATGATTTAAAAAAAATAAAAAAATATATTATTTTAATACATTTTTAAAACAAAAAATATTTGAAAATTAACAAATTTACTAGTGTTACAGTCAGTTTTGCAATTAGAATGTGGTTGTCCAAAGCTTTCTCCATCCTTCTATTTTTATGATCTCATTTCTTTATCAACTTTTACTTTTTCTTATTTATTGTTAATGTTAATTAGAAAAGGAAAGTAATAATAGTAGATGAATTAATAACACGTTTGATATTGACAGTGATAATTGTTTTTTACTTAAAAATATATTAAAATAATAATTTTTTTATTTTTTAAATTTATTTTTGAAATAATTTAAAAATAAAAAAAAATTAAATTAAAAAAAAACACTTTTAAAATATAAAATATACTGAAACATACCAGAAGATTTAAGATTAAAGTGAAAGAAGACGTGGGTTATAGAAACCGACTTTAAGAAGAGAGAAAAACGGCGGCGGATCATGAAAAATAAGAAAATGGAAAACCCTAGTAGACATTTCATTTTCATATTTATTTTTTTGGTGGGGTTTGTCACCGGAATACAACTCCACAGAGAGGGAAGCGTTCCCAGCACGCGTATCTCTCCCCTTGTCTCTTTCGAACCCCTCTCTCTCTCCTGTCTTCTTCTTGATATCTCTTTAGAATCAAAATCAAATAAAGAAAAAAACAGAGAGAGAGATGTCAGATCGATTGACGCGTATAGCTATAGTAACCTCCGACAGATGCAAACCTAAGAAGTGCCGTCAAGAATGCAAGAAAAGTTGCCCTGTCGTCAAAACTGGTACTTTTCCTTGAATCAATTACTCCACTCTCTGTTGATTTAAATCTAATCGATCTATTTTCATTCTCGTAATTATTCGCTCGAATTTAGGCTGTGATTAGAAAGCTTAGGAAAGCTTTCTTACTGTCAGTTTGGAGTGTTAGGTTTTGTTACCGATAATATTATTGTTGTGAAATTAGGGCATTTATAAATACATAAATAAGCAATGGTTTAATCTAATATATCCAAATTATAGGGAAGCTGTGTATCGAGGTAACTCCAGCTTCGAAGATAGCTTTTATCTCGGAGGAGCTGTGCATTGGATGTGGTATCTGTGTTAAGGCAAGCTCATATCCTTCTCTCTCAGAGTTTATTATTATTGTTACTAGATTGCTGACTGGGTGATTGTTTATCCTGTGATGCAGAAATGCCCGTTTGAAGCAATTCAGATCATTAACTTGCCCAAGGATTTGGATAAAGACACGACCCATCGTTATGGTCCCAATACCTTTAAATTGCACAGGTTGGTTGCCTGCCGGCCTGCCTTTACTTGCTCGATCAATGCTTTTTCTAGCAAAAAAAAAAAAAAAACAATACAAAATAAATAATGTATTGGCAGGTTACCAGTCCCGAGGCCTGGGCAAGTTCTTGGCTTGGTTGGAACAAATGGTATTGGCAAGTCCACTGCTCTCAAAGTTCTGGCTGGAAAACTCAAACCTAATTTGGGTCGATTCAATGTAATAAACAGCCCCATTTTGTTGTATCCTTTCTCTTATTTCTAACTTGCGAAGATGAATTTATGTTGGTTACCTTATTCTCATTTTTCTTTTTTCTTTGCAGAACCCTCCTGATTGGCAGGAAATCTTGACTTACTTTCGAGGATCTGAGCTTCAGAATTACTTTACCCGTATCCTAGAGGATAATTTGAAGGTAACCCATCTATTTGGGCATGCTCAATTGCATTTAAACTTTGCATTACTGCTAGAAATATTACTCCCTTTTGTGAAAGTTACCTGACACTAACATAGGAGCCACGGTACTGATTCCTTTCACCTATCATGATCATGGCTCTGCTTTTTTCCTTTATACATGTAATTAACTTTGTCCATGTCATTCAGTTAAGTGTTCTGTTAGGGTTCCTTTACTTTTTCGTGAATAATAGTAATACCAAGATTGTTAATTTGATAGCTTGAGTTACAGTTTGATGCTTATGCAAAATGTCATGTTAGCTTACATGCTGTAATTCATTCCTTAGCATGCAATCACTTCCCTTTCCTCGTTATGGAGACAATCATGAAATGATGTTCTCTTAGAGAATGTTATGATGTAAAATCATCCTAGAAAATCATGTTCAGGATTATGCATGTGTTTTCACATCCTGAGTGTCTTTGCCATACCTCTTCTTGGATGTCTTATTATTAGTTTACTTTTCATCTGTATCTTCCTGCTAAAATCATGTTTGTTTCATACCCAGGCCATCATAAAGCCTCAGTATGTTGACCATATTCCAAGAGCAGTTCAAGGCAATGTTGGACAGGTGCTTGACCAAAAAGATGAGAGGGACAAGAAGGCGGAACTTTGTCGTGATCTTGAACTGAACCAGGTTATAGATCGTAATGTTGGGGATTTATCTGGTGGAGAGCTCCAAAGATTTGCCATTGCTGTTGTTGCAATACAGAATGCAGAGATATATATGTTTGATGAACCTTCAAGTTATCTTGATGTCAAACAGAGGCTCAAAGCTGCCCAAGTTATCCGATCTTTGCTCAGGCCCAACAGGTTTGACCTCCTCTTTTCTTTTCTTTGTTAGCATTGCTTTGTGCTTTGTACTGAGAACATGGGTTACAATGATTATGTCTTCATTTCAGCTATGTAATTGTGGTGGAGCATGATCTCAGTGTCCTAGATTATTTATCTGACTTCATTTGCTGCTTGTACGGGAAACCGGGTGCATATGGAGTGGTAACTCTTCCCTTCTCTGTGAGAGAAGGTATCAATATATTCTTGTCTGGGTTTGTTCCTACAGAAAATCTACGATTCCGGGATGAATCTTTAACCTTCAAGGTATTTTTTTAATCTCTAAACATTTACTTCCCTTCATTCTGCATTTTTTCTTTTTGTCATTAAATTTGTTGCATTTCCCAGGTTGCTGAGACTCCACAGGAGAATGCTGAGGAGATTCAAACATATGCACGATACAAATACCCAACCATGAGTAAAACTCAGGGAAATTTTAAACTTCGTGTCGTTGAGGGTGAATTTACTGACTCTCAGATTGTTGTAATGCTAGGTGAGAATGGGACAGGGAAGACAACATTTATCCGTATGCTGGTAGTCTCTTCATCCTTTTTTTTCCTTGCAATGTGAATTTCTGCCTGTAAATGAGTTATTTTGTTGGCAAATGTGCAGGCTGGTTTATTGAAACCTGATACTGTAGAGGGTTCCGAAGCCGAGATACCTGAGTTCAATGTTTCTTACAAGCCTCAGAAGATCAGTCCCAAATTTCAATTCAGTGTCAGGCAGTTACTGCATTCTAAAATACGTGATTCGTATATGCATCCTCAGTTTGTTTCAGATGTCATGAAACCACTTCTTATTGAGCAACTGATGGATCAAGAAGTAGTAAATCTGTCTGGTGGAGAGTTGCAAAGAGTTGCTTTATGTCTATGCCTTGGAAAGGTAAAGAAATGTTATCTGGTCTACTATCATCTATGCTGGTGAATGAAGATTGATGTCTGGAGTTGTTTTGTTGATACTTTAATTCATGATACTGATTTCTTAAAGTATGTTGAATCCTTCATGTGTTGAGCAGTCTTGTGAAATGTAGAGTTTACTTGTAGTGTACTGGTCTGTTAAATTGTGGTTTTGGGGTTTAGATTTTTGAGAGGTTAATGTGGTCAAGTTTTATGTCAGTCAAAATGTTTGCACTGTACATTGATGATTAATCACATGTTGAGCAGGCTTTCCTCCTCTGTTTTACCCCACTATTTCGTGCAATTTAGTCCTTGGTTGGATATCTTCTTGGATTGAATGGCTTATTATTTTAGCATTCTTCCACATTGCATTTTAAAATATTTAAAGTTGCTAACTGTGGTCTGGTGTGTGGTTTTCTTGATGCAGCCAGCTGACATTTATCTGATAGATGAACCGAGTGCATATCTTGATTCTGAGCAGCGTATCGTTGCTTCAAAAGTCATCAAGAGGTTTATCCTACATGCAAAGAAGACTGCATTTGTGGTCGAGCATGATTTTATAATGGCATCATACCTGGCTGATAGAGTTATTGTGTATGAGGGACAGCCTTCTGTGGATTGCACAGCAAATTCTCCCCAGTCATTGTTGACTGGGATGAATCTCTTCTTATCTGTAAGTCCTGTATTCTCTTCCCTATTGTTCATGTTTAAAAGAGAAAAAAAGGAAAGAAAATGAAACCAATAATGAAGAAGCCAAGTCAATGTAGATTTAATTATGAAGCCATATCTGTGAAAAATATTCCCTAGCGACGGCTCTGTTGATACCAGTTGCGCTTAACATGAAATCAAACCAAGCTTACATGAACAGAACAGCTCGCTGTTGCTTGAGGAATCTGTATTGTTGTAAATTTGACATTTACGATGAGTAAGAATATTTGAGAAGTGGAGGGTAGGTGCCTCCTTGTTTGGATTTGTAACTAGTTGGATGGGAGTGAAAAAAATTTCTTTGTTTGGTTAGAGGATAGAGGATATGGGAATAAGAGTTTTTGGTATCAGATTACATTTATGTCTTTTGAATAGAGTTCCATGAATAAATAAGAGGCTATAATCATAGACTTGAGTCCAAAACATTTCAAGGGGTTGGGGGGAGACATTTTAATAGAAAGGAGGGTGAAAGGAGGTAAAATCTTTTCCTTCCCCTCCTATTCAAGCATTTTCTCAAACAAGGTTAACAAATTAGTTCTCCCTTTTTCTCTGTTCAGCTCCTTCCTAGACAAAATGTTATATTTTTAGGCCTGGCTCTCCTCTCTCTCTCTCCCTCAATAAAATACTAATCTTTCACATTTTTTTTGCTCTGATGCAGCACCTGGATATCACATTTAGGCGAGACCCCAGTAATTACCGGCCAAGAATCAACAAATTGGAGTCCACCAAGGATAGGGAGCAGAAGGCTGCTGGGTCATATTATTACCTGGACGATTGATGTAACTGTTGACACAGGTCGACATTATCTGTCCTAATTTCATAGTCTGTTACAGCAAGCGTAGATATTTGACTCTTCTTTTGCCTACCTGGGTGCTTTAACTTTATTTGTTGTTGGCAATCATGCAGAGTTTAATGGCATCAATCTGAAAAATCATGTAACCTGGTCAAGTCAGCATGGATATGGTTAATTTTTCCATCCCAGTCAAGTGAATTCAGTATGCTGACAAATGACTGGATTACCCCTGCCTGCGAAGAAGCCATGGCATATCTTTCTGCCTAAATGAGTTTGGTGGTGCTTTATGATATTTCTCCTGTAGCGAGTTTTGTGTTCACCATTTTTGCTCAGGACATTAGGTGAGTGAATCATAGTGTTACCCGTTTTGGGCATTTGTTGCTTCAAGTTGCTGTACTTTGACTAGGATTGCTATTTAAGTAGAGCAAAGAACAAAAAATGGCAAAGTGAGCTACTGGGGTCCTTGCCTGTGTTTTTTGTATCTGTTTTATTTATTTTTACTATTCTAGCAGCAGGGCAAGTAAACTGAACTCGTCTAGGCTCCCTTTTTATTTTGCCTAAGATACGGTTGATTTTTTTCAAGTCAGACTTATGCGGAATGAGAGGATGGTTAATCTGTCAATCAAATTAATAAATAATAATAAAAAAGATCTCCAATTAATCCTTGATTCATGCTATTCATGTGTGGATACAGCAGCGAGTAAAGAGTGGTTGGATAAAAACACCAGCTAGTTTCCCCTTGTTCGCTCGTTTTGATGAGGGCTAAATCGATCTGAAGCAGTTATTTTCACCATAAGCTTAGGTTTTTTTTTTTTTTGGAATGAGGATTGTTTTTGATGTTTGGCGGTTTTATTAATGTCTAATTTTTTTTAAAAAATAAAAATTAAATTGGATAGATAAATTTTTTTGATGATATTAAAAAAAAATTAATTTTATAAATTATTTTAAATAAAATAAATATTAATCAAATAAATATGAATCAAATCTATAGATAAAAAATTGAAAGATTATGAAATTGAAAAAAATATTTTAATTTTATAAATTATTTCAATTAAAAAAATTAAAGATAAGATTTTGATAAATATATAAAAAAGTTGAAAGAGAATAAAATTGTTTTTTTTTTAATTTCATAAATCATTTTAAATAAAAATAATAAAGATTAAATTCGATAAATAAAAAAAAATAATGAAGAGGGATACGAAGAAAAATAAATAATAATAAAAAAAATAAGGATTAAATTGATATAAAAATTAAATTAAATTAAATTTTAAAAGATAAAATTGAAAGGAATATATATATACATAGACAATCAGAAAATATTTGCAACAAGACCTTGCATCTCTTGTTCTTATTCGCAGGATGCAGTTCAACAGTAATTGTAAAGTCAGGGCAGCTGTGTCGGTTGTGCTTATATTTTTGGCTTCTATAATATTTACCATCCCTTCTGCCCTGCTCTATGCATGGAATCTTTTTTCTTCTTCCTAAGCACCGCACCCTCGGCAGCAAACTTGGATGAGTTAGGGTGCGAGTTCATGAATGAGAAAACTTGATCACTAACTCACACTGTGGACTCCCAAAGATTATCCCAGTTTTCGCCAATTGGATATGGGATTTGCACGCGGGCGCGCGTACACACACAGCTTCGAGATGCAAACCTTTTCTGCGGGTATCTAAAGTCCAGGAAAGATGCAAGCTACGATGGAGCCAGCTGCTATTTGACAATAGATTATGATATGCTCTTCGCAATAACCAAAGCGGTAACAAATTTGGCAATTTGGTTTCCTTATTATTATTATTATTATTAGCATGGTGAAAAATTAAGGTGATACATAACAAAAAAAAACCTTTAAATAATGTTACAAGATGAAGGGGAAAGGATACATCAGCTTCCTCTATTTCAAATATTAAACCCTCAAGAGTCTAACTACATTCCCAATCTACGAACAAGAACACAGCACCTCTTGGTGGATTGAAAAGGAACCGGAGCAGCTATGGGATACTCACTCTATTCTAACGTCACTTTCCTAAACCAGCATCCTACATTCCCTTTTAACTCTTGTCATCTTCTCTTTGCTCTGGGGGGGATTCTTCTGATAATGGCAGCCAGTCCTTACCAAGGTGGGTGGTCATCCTCTGCGGATTGTGGTGGCATCGGTTTCCAATTGGATTTCTCGTCCCAGTACATGTCATAGTATATATGTCCAGGATCGTGATTTTCAACACAGCACCATATACCAACATAACGTTTCATGCGATTCCTAAATTTCTCCTCTCTTCTCTGAGCATATATTCAAAATAGCATTAACACATGAACAGCCAAGCATTGAAAGACTATACAAATACCTTCCACTGTATGCCAGAGGCAAAAAAAAAAGAAAAGAAGAAGAACTTGCCTTGTCAGTGAAGCCAACAAAAGCATCTTGCATTGAAGAGAATTGAATGACTTTGACATCCTTGAATGATGAGAATGTGGTCTTGAACTACATGGTGAAAGAAAAATTCAATTACCCATGATAAAGAACAGCAGACAAGCTGTTGTATAAAGTGAACTGAAGAATTAAAATAAACAAATGTTAAAAACTCAATAAAACAAAATTAACCAACATACAAATCTGAAGTGTCATCAAGAAAGTGAAAATGTACACTTTCCCTCTTTTTGAAAGGATTTGCAAGTCTATTTTTGATTGATAGTTTTTTTTTTTTTTTTAATTTGTGAAGGATATCGAACACAATACCGGTCATGTCTAGAACCATTTTTTAAGGATCATAAACAAAAAGAGAAAACAAAAGCCACCAAAGTTCCTTATAATAGGTTAAGCAAAAATGACATATGACGCTAGATTGAAAGAACTTTAAATATTGGAACTCTATAGTATTTGATAATAGATACAAGCTTTTGTAATAATTCCAATTACCACGTCTTCATTGCTGCGTTTTGGAAATCTGAGTATTCCTGGCCGACTTGTCTTGTTTGACGCACCACAATCTTCAGCTCCTTCTTGACAAAGCTGAACATCAAGCCACGACTCTTTCACCTGCAAGCATCCAAAAGACTAATTAATCCTCAAAGTTCTAAATAATGAAAAAGTGAGCCTTTCATGTGAATTCCATGATGTTTGCTTACATGTCTAGGCAATAATGGATTATCCAAAAAAGAGTACTCTCTGAAATTGATTGCAGGGCCAAACTCCTCCTCTGGCTGCTCTTTCAACATGTTATTCACCTTCAGGTCAGTGCACAAAACATTCCTCAGTTTCACAACATATGGATTCCAAAGTAAAATACCAGAGAAGGTTATATGAGGTGAGGTCCCTTCATCCTTGCCACAGAAATGACAACACAAATGGAAACCCTTGGGAGTTACTTGCTGATGGAAAATTCTTTGGTAAAATGGAATGTAAGAGGATTTTCTTTGATTTTTACCACAGAAAAGTGTCATTTTACATAATAAAGACACCAACGCTCTTTACAAACACAGTTTGCTAAAACTCTGAAGTAAACCAAAAATCAGAGTCACTAGAATTTTCTTCAGAATATCATAAATACCTCAAATACGTGATCCAAAGGGCATAGAAAAGGTTGCCTGGTCATAGATCCAATCAGAACTCCAGGATGGGCAAACCATAGTCTATCCAGCCTGCACCAAAGTGGAGGCATGACCTGAAATTTACATATAAAAGAACAGAAAAGAGATCAAGATATAGACTACTCAAGGATTTACAAATACAACAATGATGGTCAAATATAAACAAAAAAACTGCCACAAAATAAGAGGATGGAAATGTCCAGGGTTGGTATTATTCTCACCAGCGCACGTTTTAACAACGAAGCAATTGCCAGTGCTGTCCTTATTTGTTTTAT
>Ga0307510_10003441_pt1 | contig 18464 bp, 29 predicted proteins | sample 12_EM_MG_FD_207224 | JGI IMG/M metagenome (GOLD analysis project Ga0307510, IMG submission 207224) | Populus trichocarpa ectomycorrhiza microbial communities from riparian zone in the Pacific Northwest, United States - 12_EM | ecosystem: Host-associated > Plants > Roots > Unclassified | place...
AGTAACCGTACACAGTTCAACTAAACTACAGTACTGTATTTGAATATGGCACAGTCATTTATTCAGTGCCATCAACCCGCCACACCTTGATCCCCCCGGCACGATCCCCACTGACTATACCACAGCGAAATGGTGAGTCTATGCAGGCGAGCGCTGTGATCGTATCCTGGTGAGGCCGAAGTAAGTTTTGCTGACTATTAGTCAGCAGTGTCATCCGTTGCGATGGGCGGTTCTGCTGGCTGCCAGCTTGTGCAGAGGCCATCCACGTTTCGACGAAGCTCGTAGTAGAGCCACTAGAAGATGAGATAGAGCTATTTCGGCGGTCAACAGATCGGCCAAAGCATACTGGCAGAAGAACGCACCTGTAACTTGGCCTATCGTTGTCCAACTCTGCTCCGCTAAGAATTGTCGTCCGTTCCACCTTGCTCAGATCCCAAAGCGTGAGCTTGCGGTCCTCAGATCCGCTCACTATATATCCTCTCCCCCCAGCAGTATGCCATTCAGAATTCAAAGAGGATCCTGCAGAACGATGAATCGTTGAATGGCCACCAAATTCGTGCCCCACCACCAAGGCACGAATGTCCGGAGAAGGTCCGTTGAGTATCGGTTCTCGAGGTGTCTCGAAGGATGGGCGGCGAATCCCTTGGGCTCCCTGGCTATGCTGTCTCGCACGAACAAGTGCGGCAATGGCCGCAGCCGCGGTTGACTCTGTCGTGCCACCAGAACGGTCTTGAGGCTCTTCCAGAACAGCTGAGGCCTTGGAAATAACCCTTGTGCCGTATGTCTCCACCAGCGTAGTTGTTTCAACGTCCCAAATTTCCAGAAGAGTGGATGGGTCATTCTGAGGAGTTGATCGCGATGTCTCCACAGTCACGACAACCCACCGCCCTCTGCCCCGGCAAGGGTGGATGGCACATTGGTAAACGCGAGAAGACCCGCTCGTCGTAGCAGACATAGTCTTCCAGGTCTTTATCATCAGACCGAAACGGATGTCCCACAAAGTTAAGACACCAGAGGCAGTCCCTGTAACTACCCAGGCGTGCCTTTTATCCAGGCACATGGTCGTGATGGGACCACTGTGGCTCGGGTGCTCCATTGTGAGTAGAACTCGCATAGTACGTAAATCCAGAAGGCATATCGTTGAGTGTGTGGTCGCGTAAACAAGATTGGATGCCGATTCTGGAATCGGGTGACATGAGTAAGATCGTGGTGAGGAGGATGGAGCGCGCACCTGAGTCGAAGTGAGTCATGCAAGTGATGTACTCCCCAGGTCGGCTTGCTCGATGTTCACGGATTGTGTGCATCTGAGTATAGCGCGGAAGGGCACCACTCTGGCTCACGTGGACGCGAACTATGTGGAGACTCCCGTCATCGGCCGCGCTAGCGAAACAGTGCACGCCTTCTAGCATACAGACAGCTTTGACTTTTCCATGGTGCTGAGTGTACGAAAGTCGTGGCTTGCTTGTGACGTTGCGTTCCAAACGCGCAGTATCCCACACTTTCACTGTCTTGTCATCCGACGATGAAACAAAAAATATGTGGTCTGGTGACACAGCAAAGGCGGTGACGGCGTCGGTGTGAGAGCATAATTGTGCCACAAGCGTTGCTTCAGGGCGCCTAGCGGTACCGTCTCGAGGAATGAAACTCTGCCGAACAGTATTACGCCTCCGCACAGGGCCTTCATGAACTCGGGGCCCAAAGTCATGCTGATACTCTCGATTGCTGTCCAAATATAGGTGTTCTAGAAGGTTATTGACACCAGCTTCGTGACCATCTAGTCCACGATTCAGTCATCCAACGCTTAGACCGAAGGATTCAAGTGCGATGGGCCTACCGTATGTAGAAATGGGTGCTAACGATGCAGGGCGGCGCCAGTGTTGTCCTAAGACAGTTCCAGCATTGGAAACCGGGGAGGTCCGTCCAGAATGCTCGGAGGAACCTTCATGTAACATCTTTGAAGTGGCTTCCAGATGACCAATTGCATTGGCCCTCGATGACCCAATAGCCGGTGCTGCCTTCTGTCCATCGCCGCTTCCAACATGGAGGCGATGCATCGCGAGGTTTAAAGGCGGATTTGGGGTAGATAGTACTGAGTCAGCAGGACTCCCAGGTCTGTCAGACACTTCTGGTAAGTCATCCAAGGTAGGGCCTAACTGTTGAGAAGGACTTGATACAGACACCGAAGATGAGCGATGTGGGAGAGAAGAGGGAAGAGAAACCCCAGAGCCATTAATGGCTGTCAGCCTCCGGCGCAGATCCTCAAATGGCGCACCACTGAAGCCGTACTCGATGCTGGATGGTCGCGATAGACGGGAAGTATCAGTGCGAGGTGATCGAGGATGTTCAAACGGAGTGTGATGTCGTGACGTCGGAAGCAGGCGGGGGGTGCGGGAAGTCAAGTCTGCGGTGCGAGTTTTGAGGAACACGGTCTGCGGAACGACCTTAAGCTTTTGTAGTTCAACATGAGCCGTTGTCTTCAACATATCAGAGTCCTCGTCGACCCTTTGGCGCAAGGAATAGCTGCAGGGTATTAGGTAATTGACGAGGCAGTTCAAGAATTGTTCACCTTGAGATGGCATTGGCGAGTTTTACAATATAATCACGCATAGAAACAAGCTTCGCCTCTTCTGTGGATGTCATACCGAGTTGTCGTAGCTTAGTTAGATGGCCTTCGTCCCTGAACAAGGCATGAATAATGTCTGTTATCAAGCACTGGTTGCACGTACTCATCGGTCTTGTTTCGCATTGTCGCTGTTCTCTTGATTGTAGCAATACTGTCATGCGGCGATTCGAGCTTTGTAGCCTTCTTGTAGCCTCTCCAGAAGTGCGTTTTATCCGCCTTCATCGCCCATTGTAGAGCGGCGTCAAACATTTGCCTGTCTAGCTGTGTTCATCTGTAAGCATGGATACAACACTGATTCAAAGACGACGAACAGGTGACTTGAGCGCAGTCAACAGGCTGGACTCGTCAACGTCGCGGACGTCGGACCGAAGAAAGTGCCTCAGAGAGGGGTAGAGAATCCCCCAGACATCACTCGATGGAAGGTGTTTTGCCGCAGATGCGATAAAAGCCGCCGCTCCTGATACACGACAACGTCAACCACGTCTTGGAGAACCAGATTGAGAAGTACCTTGTCGTATCCAAACATTAGGGTGATAAAGAAACCCCAGATTCGCACTCATGAGTTCCCAAATTCGCATCTTCTGGAAGAGGCCCAATTCACATAGGTTGGTCAGTGCTGCTAAGACGCGAGCAACAACGCTTTCTTCGACGTCTGAAGTTGAACTCAGTTGTAGGTGAAGGTAAAGAAAAGGGTATCGCCGACCTGACAAAGCCTGAATCATTAGAGGCAATATATACTCTTCCAGACTCCTTCCGCCCGCACATGCCGCCACATCTACTATCGCGTTGAAGAAAGCATAGCGGAGAAGCCAGTCCCGGTCGTTCAGGTACGTGATCATGTGGCTTAATAGGATATCATTTGTACGCTGGCGTCCCAGGAAGATGCACATGGATGATACATCATGCAGAACTGCGCGCTTTACGACACTGGACGGATCAACGAGTAACGTGATAAGATGCTCCTGGATTGCGTTTTGCAGGTCTTGTAAGGCTGTGTCGTACGGAACCTAATAGCGATGTGGCTACGAATAGAGATTCTAAGATAGCTGGACTCACTTCAAATTGGGCTTCGTCGTATTCGACAGCATCTGCGGCAACCTTGAACGTTCCGTGAGCCTTGAGTGCTTGGCCCATCTCCAAATATCGCCCTGCTACATCTGCGAGGTGGACAATGCACTGCGCATATAAGGAGCGCACAGACACCTCGGGGTCGTTAACCAGTGGTTGGATGTTGGGGATGATATACTCAGGAAAAATCGATGCGTTGGCAGGAGTTATGACATTCACAAGTGACAGCTTTGTGGAGCTTAGTTTACGGATGCGCATCTATACCAGAATACTGACCACTTGTAAGAGCGTCCTGAGAGCAGCGGCGCGAACCACAGCGGCATCGTCACGTAAAAGGTCAACGATGTAGGGTACCAATCGATCAAGTTTCGCCTCATCCGTAAGATGAACGGATAGAGCAAGAAAGACATCCAATGCCCGTAACCGGCTTGAAGGTTGAGAACAATTTCTGACATTGGCACAGACCAGAGCGAGGACGATAAGGGCAGGTCCATCTATGTGTGCAGATCATTAATATCAGACAAGACGCGTTGTTAGAAACATACCTTCCGTTGCAGCGCGAGATCTTGACTTCCTGGTTCGCACAAGCTTCGAATCCCTGTTTGGGATGTATAGTTCTACAGGAAGAATGTCCTATATAAGATGTCTAATCCTCACAAACGCACAAAATCATCTAAGAGAGACTGACCTGTAACGGTTTCCCTTGTGCCTCCACGGGCGCATAGTCAACCCGAACATCTGATATTGTGTCCTCGCCGTTGTCTTCAAAAAGGTAAGGCTCTACGCTTTCATAGTCGGCCCAAATCTTCTCTATTTTGCGGTCCGCATCCCTGGGCACTGCTGTTTCAGGTGCCTTCGCGTCCGCCGTGTGCAGGGGCGTGACAGCGCCACCTTTGGCTGTGGATGCTGTGGCCGGGGCAGTCGGTGTTGCTGGTGTCAAAATCTCTGGCGAGGTCCCAGTAGTGGGTACAGTAGTAAATGGGGTTATTATAGGTACTTCATTGATAGACCACACATAGCCATGCAGAAAAGAGTAGAACACCTCCGGAAAGACCGCACCACGGGCATTGTGAAGTAGCGTATCGAAGGTAGGCCTTGCCGATGGATTGAGGGCAATCATATCTTTGATGAGGTCCTGAAGGGGTAGGCCCAGATCAGGGTACAGATAGATTCATCGGCTGGTGTGGGACTCACGCGAACACCAGCGTCCTCAACTGAAGTAAGAAGTGTGTCGTGGTTCAGCTCCCCTTCCCGATACTTGAAGAGTTGACTGAGTGTGAACAGAGGCGCACCCTCTCTGAAGAGCTCTGCGATTACGCATCCAGCACTAAAAACATCCATAGCCTCGGTTACATGGCTGATTTTCTGCCGATCAGTATTTCCCAGAGCTGCTGATGCACCATCTGGACGGGCACCCGATGCGAAAAAACGCTCTGGGGCAACATAACATGAGCGTCGACCAGAAGTGTCAAAGTAGAACGCAAAGTCAGATGGATCGTCCAGGGGAAGATAAGTCGGCTTGTATGATGCAAAATCGGTCAGGTATACCCAATTCCAAGACGTGACGAGTATGTTCTCCGACTTGACATCACCATGAGCGACGTTGTGAGAGTGAGCGTCTCGTAGGGCATTGAGCAACTGGAAGGATATCCATTTTTTCTCGATCGGGCTCAGAAAAGGGCGCGTACTGAGGACACGAGTTGAAACCGAAAGTACACACATGTTTTGACGGTAAGGCCCACCTTATGCGATCATAGAGATTACTTGCAACCCACTGTCGAATAAGATAACCGGCCTTGTCGGAATCTATAGAAGCTTGATAGCTGTAGACGTTGGGAATGTCAAGTAGCGCCTCTCGTTCGGCTGAGAGGTTGTTCATTAAACACTAGCAGAGGGGATTTGTCGTGCCACATACCTTTCGAGTTCCTCTGGTACCTGCTTAAACTGAGCCCCAGGTCAGGTTTAATGTAGATTTTCACAACAACTGGGCCATTTCGATGTCGACAGCGAACGGTCTTCAGAAAGCGCGAGGATCCAAGACTTCGGGTCACGCTGTCATGGTCATCTCGATGTCGATCCATAGAGCACGTACCTCTTCTCATAGACAATCTCAGGACCGAGCTCGCTGATGAACGAGTCTAATGTCGCAGCAGTTCGCGTAAGTGTGTACCCGGACTGGGTATTGCCCATGACAGGAAGAGCTAAGAACAAAGGACACGGGCTCTGGCTACGGTAACTTCCTTTCTAGGCCACTTCAACTCCCCTCCCGCCCGGGCCGGGCTGCTCACCAACCCGCGTCTTCATCAGACTCGCTACCCGACCATTGGACACCAAGACTACGATCATCAGAGCCTACATTGTCACTATCACCCGAATCAGCGGACCGTGAATCGACACTCTCGTCTTCGTGCATAGCGGGATGTCGGCCACGAGGGCGACCAAATAAACGCATCGGTGGCCTGGAGAGAGACCCATCGTCTTCACTGATGGGGAGGGATACCTAAGAAAACCAGAAATACTGATGTCTTCCTAAATGACTTACGACTTCGCGCTGTATCCACTGTTATCACCCCTGCAGATAAAAGGGTGAGGAAAGTAGAATGGATCTATCGTACGACACTCAGCGCACGCACACTTCGCTATCACTGAGGACTTGTCGTCGAGTTCTGAGAGTCGGACGTCGCGGCGCAGTCTGAGATTCATCAGTGTTACCGGTATCACCAATGTCCGCGTCACCATCTTGACCTCCTTCAGAAAATGTGATCCGAGCCCCATCCCTTCCCAGTGTCGTTGCGAGTGCCGTGACGTCCACGATAGAACCGTCATTGTCATCAGAGGAATTTCCAACGACTTCACTGTCATGACGCTCCGAGTCTTCATCATCTATAAAACTGGCTTCGTATGATCCATCATCTGACCCATCCACGTTGTCGCTACGTGAGAAACCCATAATGTGTTCCATTACGGGGAGAATACTCCATAGCCCAGGGTGCTCTTCGCCTGAGGCACCATTGTCGTGTGCATCAGCATTGTGGCCGCTATAATGGCGACCACACTGTGAGCATGAACCTCCCCAGATTTCGTGCATGCAATCAAGGCAGCGATACACCTGGTCCTCGGCGTCATACATTCCAAAGGTGCTAGGTGAACCGTCAATGGGGGGAGTTCCTGGACGTGATGGTGCGGGAGGGAAAATGTTAGCCCAGGGATCTCTAGATGGAGCTTCTGAATTCGTAAATGCGGCCTCTGGAGAATCGGCTTCCACTGGCTGGGGAAAGTCTTGGGCGAGCCCACTCTTGACAACAGTAGTAACCATGTCCTTGACATTCCATGCTTCTATTGGACGGCCACGCACTACGGCACGGCATTGAGGACAGGTTTTTTTGCGGTATATGTGCCCGTCTTCTAGTCCGTCAGGTCGCTGATCAACTTTAAACCAGTTGACAAGGCAGCCATAACAAGAGACATGACCACATGGGGATAGTGCGAAAGGCTTGTGGAGTAGATCAAGGCAGATCTGGCACACGAGAGACGATACAAGGCTCGCAAAGAGGGCTTTATGGTCGCGGAGGGACTACAAAGAGTTTGTACACCATCAAAGGAAAAAAAATACGATATGCGGACCTTGCTTTCGGTATGTAACGCCTCTACAACGCGTTCATTGGCAACAAGCTGGGCCTCGGAAGATGATGCTATGGCTACCGGTGGCGAACGAACAGGGGAAGGAGGGTTTGACGAGCCATTGAGAAGGCTACGCGACCGAGGAGAGATAAATGATGGCCGGTTCTCAGTTGAGCAGGACGCGGAAGGAAGAGAAGGTTCAGGCGAAGGAGACGAAAACCGAACGTCCTGCACGAGTCCAGAAATTATTCCTGATTCGCGAGTGATGGGTAACTTCTTCTTTTTCCTTCTCCTTTTGGTTTTGTCTGAGTAACCTTGTCCAGGGCCCATTTTAAGTTTCTTAGTATATGGTGCGGGGGCGCCAGGTGAAGATGTACGCTTTTGGGAAGACTTTGGACTAGGATTAGGGGACACATGTGTCAGAACGGATGGTTCCATGATCACGACACGAGAGAGAGAGGAGGTTAGCCGTGGGTCCATTCGCATTTTATTGTGCGCCCACAAAAACCACGTGACCAGTGCGCAGCTTTTGAGAGTCGAATCGAGACTTTGACTAATATGTCAGCCTTCCACGATAACAAATTCTCTATCGGTCGCTATGAAGTAGCGTCCACACTCCACCACCTCACAATGTATGAAGTGTGTAAGATGAGACACGTTGACAAGAACATGCATGACTGTACTGTATTGTGGTCGGGCGACTTCTGACTGGCTTACGTGATATCCGGTCCCGAATCGATTGACATGACACAACCACCAAAACCTACTTACGGCTTGGACCTCAAGTGCGAGCGAGCATCAGCAAGCCCGGCCATCGCGACTGTATTAGCTAACTACATGTCCCCGCAGGTTTCTATTCATCTCGCTACTGGACCATCTTTCTATCGCCCACAAGCAGCGTGTCTCATCCGCGACGCCCTCCTTCGTTTCACGAACATTGATGCCACTATCCCAACTGCGTCGCCGCTGGCTGGCTCGCTTCATATGACTCGATCACGGCATAAATCAATGATATCTAATCAGCCGAAGACTGAGCACGACTTTCTCCCTCTCCCTGTCCTATCTTCGTCATCTCAATGCCGTTTATGCACCAACCTCACCTTCGGAGTTCTTTCTGAACTCCGGCATTCATCAGCTCTCGTGTTTCGTTTCATCTGTGCAGGTGTTTCTGGTATCTCTGATTATCAGGCCTTCTGGCTTATTCTATACTTCGTTTTGAATCTCGTGCTCACCCTATATAATAAGGTTCTCTTAGTGTCATTTCCATATCCATATACCCTTACCACCACCCATGCTCTCTTCGGACTTGCCGGTGGTACTTATCTTCGGCTGATTAAAGTCTACGAACCTAGGTCTCTCTGCAGTTCAGATCACGTTATAGTAGTCACGTTCTCTATTTTGTACTCTGTCAACATCGCTATCAGCAATGCGTCCCTTGGCCTCGTCACGGTACCAGTGAGTCAACTTCCTGCCTTGTAACAACATGCAGTTAACATTACATTACAAAGTTCCATCAGGTTGTTCGTGCTGCAACGCCTTTTTTTACAACAGTCTTCTCTTGGTACCTTTTCAATAATCGTTTCAATCGTTATCAAATCTTTTCGATAGCCGTTGTCATCTTCGGGGTCGGTCTATCAACCTATGGCGATTACTACTTCACGACTTGTGGTTTCACCCTCACGCTTGTTGGGGCCGTCTTGGCTGCTCTCAAAACAATAATGACGCATAAAATCCAGACCGCACCCGTCGTTTCGCAAACTTTTGCAACACACCCCAAGTCCGCCAGTATTCCAATCGGGCCTGTAACCAAAATTTCAGCACTCCTAGCCCGATTTCGTTGTCATCGCCTCCAGTTGCACCCCCTGGACCTTCTTACTCACCTTTCTCGACTTGCAGTTGTACAATGCATCGCCTATGCATATCTTTTGGGGGAAATAGACCTTGTGTTCCGACGATCGTCATACTCCAGCATCTCGCGGCAGATTGCCCTTATCTCTGGCAATGGTGTTGTCGCTTGCGCACTGAATATTGTTAGCTTCGAAGCTAACCGACGATCGGGCGCTCTTAGCATGGGTGTTGCAGGTTATTCCCATCAATAATCTGTCTTGTGCTTTTATACTAAACTAGAGTCTTGGCTAGCCAATGTAAAGCAGGTTCTTACCGTCCTCTGTGCCGTCTGGTTTTTCCATCTAAACCTTACCCCCCTGAATGTCCTTGGTATCATGCTCACACTTCTGGGTGGTGGGTGGTACACTTTGGTCGAATATCGTACAAAGCATGGCTATTTTCGCAGCTGAAACCCCGCATCTAGTAGATCGTCCCTCTGTCGATAATCACAATTACGAACAAAACCTGACACGCGGGCACTTTTCAGGCACTTAATATACGTCCTGTCGAAATCTCCCTCTTCGCTTTGTCATCCCCACTTATGTGACTCGTTACCGAAGTCTTTAATTCAAACCATACATGTACATGGAAGGACTGACACAAACATTTAGTTTCGACAAGCTCACATTGTCTACGTTACGCCTTCATCATGGTCATCGCTGGACCTAGTCATTTCAAGCGACTCGCGTAACGTCTTCTTCAAAAGTTGCTCTCATCTGAAGTATACTGACTTAGCGCGCGATCCAATTGGTAATTAATCATTTACCTCCGCGTAAAACTTGTCATCTTCAATGACTCGAAGGCCTGTCAAGGCAAGGGCCTTGCATATCTCTAAGCAGGCCTGGTGGGCTTCCAGGGTAGCTGCCGCGGAAGTAAACGCAGGAGTATGGTTTCCCCCATTCGGCTCTGTTGGAATGGCTGCAAGGCAGGACACGCATCAAGTTAAATCCTTGTGCAAGGAAGGAATACATACAGAAACCAGGGTGGATAGACGGTAACGCTTTGAAACTATGAGTACTGACGGTGCGCCTAGTCGTATAAGAGCAATATACCGTAAGTTATGTTGCCCTGTCATGAAAGGCCTTAGTGGGGTATTATGTCATCTTAGCAAGAATCTCACGAAGTCTGTTGATGCGCTGCTTATACCCCATTCGTGGTCTACTGGTCCAGTTTTACTTCTATGAATCCGCGCAAAAGTTTCGGCTGCTCCCCCCCACCAAATGAAAAACACACGGACATCTCAGTGATTGAGGAAAGAAGGTTATGAAAGGATGGGCCCGACCTAAGGCCTTGTTTTGACGCAAATCATGCATGGGAGGTTGCATTCCAGAAATTTCAACGCTACATCCAGTGGCTAATGCTGACGCTCTGGAAGGCATTGGTGAGACCACAGGTCAGGCGACTAGGAGGAACCGTTACTGAAAACAGGCACGAACACGTGGATCTGCTTCTCTGACCTCGGCCACGGTGGGTGCGCGAACATACCAGCTGTCTGTTGTCAGGAGAATTCGCCTCTGGCAAGGTACAAGGCTCACAGCATTTTTGCATTGTCTGGGATGACTGGAATCCGCATCAGTTGGATGAGTTCCAGACGAAGAACACTAGAAGATACTCACCGTTTGCGGCCCAATCTTTGCCTTCAAACACACCATGAATTCGATGAGAGGGTTTCACCTGTTGTCTGAGCAACGAAACGTTCGTATATGCAGCAACAGCCGCATCTAGGGCATTCTGCCCTTGCCATGGAGAGAGAGCAGCATGGGCCCTGAGGTACTGAAATGGCACATGTTTCAGAAAAATAAGATTTCACGTACGAATGGCCACGATATTCCACAGAAATGCGTTGTAGAGCAAGCGAGCTACTCAGGCTTGCACCATGCTCCGGACCAGGAGCGGGATGACACCTGCATCACAGCCCATGAGACGGTTACAAGTGCGAATTGGGGACGTTGACCCACATTACACATGCGTCCATCTCCTTGTATGCACCCTTTTCAAGTAGGATAACCTTGCCTTGACCACCCTCCTCGGCTGTTTTCTCTTGAGCATCACTCACACAAAAGTGAATAGGATATACCTGGAGTGCCGAGTAGAACAACTTTGCCAGGTATGTCATGTTCGATCAAAGCGGCTTTGACGGCAAGGGAAACGGCGACTCCGGCTATAGCAATTAGGTTATGACCGCATGCGTGGCCAACACCCGGGAGAGCATCCATTTCAGAATTAACGCCAAGTACACGTCCTCCATTCCCATGGGAGAACGTCGCCACCCAAGCTGTATCGAGATGGTAATGTCTTTTCACGTCCCAGCCGTGTTGCTCCATGAATGCAGTAAGAACGTCATGTGCATGTCTAAGTCATCGTCATAGTACCACGGATTAGCCATGAACCTATGGTTTGTCGTATACAGAAAGGCGCACTTCTCTTGGAACCCCAGTTCAGGATGGCCTGGTGTCAGAAGCCGGATGTAGTGAGCAATCCAGTATGAATGTGACCAACTAGTGGGCGCCCTGTACCGTGGATATCCAAGCTAAGAACCCGGAGTTCTTGATTAACACCGGAGACTGATCTTGAAATGGTCTCGTAGATGTCTGGTCTGTAAATGGCCAGTGAATCATAATACTTGTCGACCTTGCAAAGACGACGTTCTGCTGGCGCGTTTTGTGCCCACCAGAATTGAGCGTGGTCTGTGAGTACAGAATCTGTTTCCATGACTAAAACACTGATATAAGTACAGTGATGTGGAGGGGAAGTTGAACGTGGTGGTCACAAATGATGCTCTTTGAATTTGAACCGGTCACGATGATGTGAGACGTGATAATCGATCATATATCGATTATAGCCTGCAGTAGTACGTAATCGAAACCCGTCACTCACAGGTGCGACGGAACTGTTTACATACCGTGACTGTATCTACGGCGATATCTCGATGTCTACAGCAAGGGTTTCCGCATTTGTAGACAGACACCTATTACTTCTCTCTCAAGAACGTGATACCGAGGTTGAGAGGACTTCACTTGTATTCTCAAAATGTGGCCCGAAACTACTGGAGCAGAAAGGGCTTGCTCTCAACGGGTTAGGGATTGCCAGTATAGGTGTCGGCCTAGGAAATAAAACGTGCGTTCGTACAGTATTTCTACCCAGCATAAACCATGATCTTGAGAGGGGTAGGCTCGTCGAATTGGAGCGCCCGGCCGCATACCACACGGTCACCGTTTTCCCCCCACATACATTTCGGTGTGATGCAATTTCGAATCTCTCTCCCCTGCCACAAACAAGAGAATTAGGCCCGGAGATCTCGCGTCGATTGAGGAATATATTGCACCCACTGGCAGATCCAGGAAGTCTACCAAACCAACGAGTACGTCAGGACGAGACAAGGCAAAATCAGCTGTGGAGGGTGTCATCTACAAGGTATATATATACTCAAGACCTTTCTTTTGAGCCGAATCATCCGCTCAACTGCCGTGCTAAAGGTCACGGAGTCCCGCATTGTTATCGCCATCGATCCAACGCGTTCGGAACCCGCTGACCTCGAATTCCCTGAACGCTGCAGAGTCCTGAAGCTGGCCAACAGTATCACTTACGATAGGGAAGTTTTCGTATTATTGGTACTGGTCCCTAACTAGACTCTCTAGGCAGGATGGAGAAGGCGCTAAAACAATTAAAGAAGATGATTGCCACACCATCACAAATCGAGACGATGGTGCGTCCTCATAACTTATTCCGAAGAAGATCATGTGCTTCAAATTTCAACTCGAAGGAGGCCCTTAGGCAATCCCGATTAACTGAAGTGCTCCTCGGGATGGCAATGCCTGAGCGACGTACCCTGGCGCATGACATATCATTTTTCGACGACTCGCTCAATGACAGCCAAATAGCAGCCGTCAATTTCGCACTTGAGGCGGTTGAAGTTGCATGTATTCATGGCCCCCCAGGTGAATGCTTTTAGTAAAGCCTCGTGCTTTCCTGCTCTCATACTTGCACAGGTACCGGAAAAACCCACACACTCATCGAAATTATACGGCAACTTACCGTTATCACTCCTGTCAATCCCAGACCGCTGCGCTTGCTGGTTTGCGGGGCATCGAACCTATCTGTCGATAATATTCTGGAACGTCTTCTGACGTTGCCTTCTCTCCATGGCGACAGACTCAGCGTTACGCGCATTGGCCACCCTGCACGTGTCATTCAGCATGAAAGCGCTCAAAATTCTACTTTAGAAGCTCAAGCGGAGCGATCAGATGAGGTGAAAGTTCTTCGTACTATGTTTGCGGGCGCTCCTTATTTTTGTAAGGCCGCCTTGGCAAGAGATGCGAAGACCGAATTAGAGATGGCCTTGGCTGCCCTCTCTGGAAAAGGGAAAAGTAGAAAATTGCCCCGAGGTCCGGAGCGAAAAAAGATGTGGGAGGAGGTCAGTGCGTTGAGGAAGGAGTAAGCACGAAAAACGCTTCTTCCGCTGTACTCAATCAGGCTGTTCATGCGTTAGGTACCGTCAGAGGGAAAGAAACATCGGCAGAGCAGTCCTTCAGGAGTCACAGGCAAAGAAACATCGTTTAAAAGATAACATTACTTACTTTGAATGTAGGTTGTGCTGGCCACCTGCCATTCGTCAGGGGGTCACCAGCTCCGTGCCCAGGAGTTCGATGTAGTCATTATCGACGAAGCAACTCAAGCACTTGAAGCTGTGAGGCACATTCTCATAACAGCCACAGATTTTCCCTAACTCATTGCAGGTTTGCTGGGTACCAATATTCAAGGCAAAGAAACTCATCCTTGCGGGCGACCCAAAACAGCTTCCTCCAACAATCCATTCACTGCCTGCATCAAAGAATCCTGGAAGCCAAAGGCAAACAGAATCGAGTGTGGGTGCTTACATTAAGTTGTCAGAAACCCCAAGTAATATCCCACAGCCAGAAAGTCTCGACGCCATCAGCGATAGTCATAACGAACTGGACTCTGGAGAGACTGGTAATACGCCTGCGTCTAATGCCCATGGACCCTCATCAAGGGTGGTCTCGAATCTGCGCGGCTTGCTCACGCCTCCACGAACGCTGGAGATGACCATGTTCGAGAGGTTGGAGAAAATGTATGGTCCGGACATCAAGTGCATGCTTACAGTGCAATACCGGTGTGTAACTGGCTCACGACAAACTACACGGCTTTAGAGATTAAGTCGATCACTAGGATGCACTCGAAGATCGCTGAGTTCCCTTCCAAGGTCATGTACGATTCTAGGCTCGTCACACACTCTTCTGTTGCCACCCATCTCCTTCGGCACTTACCGAATATCACAACGACGGTAGAAGATGTCCAGGACGCTCTCGAGACCCCCGTCGTCTTCTTCGACACTGCAGGCTGCGAGTACTTTGAAAGGCTGGACGGTGATGGTGACGAAGGCAGTCGATGCAACGAAAATGAGGCAACAATCGTGCATAATTGGGTGGCAACTTTGGTGCGTTGCTCAGCTTCGAGCCTTCGACTGCTCATGTAAGCCTTCGTCGCTCATAACGAACGAAGGTCGCAGCTGGGATCACTGCTCCTCAAATTGGAATAATCACACCGTGAGTTGGACCATCATACTTTGAACAAGTGGGGTCCTGGGGTTCACATTCAGTGGTGAACAGGTATCAGTCGCAAGTGGCGTTGTTAACTTCTCTTCTTCGTTCAACGTACGGTCCCGAGCTTGAGATAGGTACAGTAGACGGAATGCAAGGGCGTGAGAAGGAAGCTGTGGTCATAAGTCTCGTGAGAAGTAATGATAAGGTATCTAGAAACGTCTCTTACTGTGCCTTGGCCGCTAACAATCGCCCTTAGCGTGAGGTAGGGTTCCTGAAAGACGAACGCAGGCTCAATGGTATGAAGAGATGCTCTGTCATTTCAGCTGGCTTATTTACTTCGTTAGTGGCTATGACTCGCGCACGACGGCATCTCGTGAGCAAGAATATCCTCTCAACTCCCGATATAGTATTGAATTTAGACTCAGTGCGTGGTTGGGGACTCCTCCACGGTCCAACATGGGAGCAAATACCTAAAAGATTGGCTAGCTTGGCTCGAAAACAATGCAGACGTTCGCTATGCAGGGTTAGACTGATTTTCCTGTGCCTCGATAAATCCTTGTAACCTTGCGCGGAGGAGAAAACTACAGGAAAGTAGAGTACGGTATGCAGATACAGTGAAACATGCTCTACCCCCAATCGATCGGGTCTTCAGGGAGGCAAATAAGTTACAATGCATGTCAATCGTTGTTCGTCAATGGCAGTATCAATATTCCTCCATATCTGACAGTGACGCATACTCTGAGACGGAGCGCGTGTCCTCATACTCGGCAACAACCTCCCGCATCGCGTACCTCATAATGGGCGCTGCGGGAAGGACCTTCGGCCCGAAGATCTCGTCATCCTCCTGTGCAGGGGCGAGATCTTGCTCTACAAGAGTGTAGGGCTCGCCGTCCATGCCATCCATCTCGACCGAATCGCTCACAATCGCAGTACCACTGCTTGACGCGCCCATAGGGTGGATACCGATACTGACACGGCGACTGGTGGGCATGGTGTGATCAAGTCCTACTTGAGGCGCCACTCCTTCCAACGATTCGGGGACTTCCTTCGTCACTGGATCCATCCACCGGAGATCGAGGATGCGGCCGCGCACCATCCCATCAACGGCTCGCACACCGAATTCCCGGCAGAGCATAAAATACGGCAAGGAGCGTACACCGGGTTGAGTAAGGCGGCTCATGACCCGCAGGAGTTGCAACGCCGTAAAATCAGACACGAAGCCCGGCTCTGAAACGGGGGAGGAGGTGTGTGGATTGCGGTTTGTGCCAGTGAGAGGTGGATAACCGGGAAAGCCTCCACCAGATCGCGTGGGAGAAGTAGGATTTACACCAGACTGGCGCAATGCGGCAGTGGCGCTGCTCCGGCGACTGCGCGGTTTGTGATCAGCCGTTTGTGGATTCTGTGCGGTGTGAATGATATGAAGATTGAGAAGGGCGTGTGCTTGAATGAAGTGGGAGCTTTGATGTACTATTCAGTAAAAAATCTTGGTCAACGCTTAAGCAGAAAATAGCCTGGTAACTTACTTTCCTGGCGTCCGTTGGAGTTCACTGGCGTCGGGAGGGCTATGAGCGAGACATAACTTACATGGTATGATGTTACCCACCGTAGTCTGTGACGTAATCTTGGATGTGAACAAGCCGACCCCCAAACGCCTCATAAAGTCTCTCAAACTCAAGACCACTCTTAAGTCGTTCGGGTACTCTAGGTAAGACTCTCTCCTCGAAGAAAACTCGCGTTTCTGCTTTTGAGCAATCACCGATAGTGATGATCTTTTCCACTGATCTTAGCGCGTACTCCAAGCTAATATGTAGCACGCACCTTGCAGTGCTGCATGACATTCAACTGTCTGAGCCAAGTCTGATAAAAAGGATCGCTGGTTGCGTGAATAACGTGACAGAGGCGATCCTGCTTTGTCAAAACGAGCATAGAGTCCAGGAGGGCTTTCATCGCCTCGACTGACTGGATGAGTCCAGGGCTGGAAGCGTCGATTAAAAGAGTTCAGGCGAGGAGAGGGAACGTACAGCTTATGGGCTTCATCTAGGAACAACACAGGCATTTTCTTGACCGACCTCGCGGGTGGTTTCTCTTGAGACCGTAGTGCCTCTGTTTGACTTGGTTTGCGTTGGTCGACACGATCGCGAGAAGATGAGCGGAACTGCCACCACTTCGACGGTCGTGTGCGGCTCTGACTGGGACTCGGACTCGGATTTACCCTGAGCGGCGGACTAGGGGTACATTCTGCACGCTCCTGGGGCACAAACTCTCTATACTTTAGAAGAGAGCTCTGGAAAAGCGAACATCAGAATGGAAAAGCGGGATAATATATTTTGGATGGAAGGGTTGACCTGGAACAGCTCCATAAGCCGCGCGATATCACTCGTCCGAATTTGGCCGGAAGAACCATTTGTGTCAGATAGCCGTCGTTCGACATTTAGACGGTCATGCTAGGCGGCCGTGAGAGCAGCAAGCGCGAAAGTAGTGCCATTCTCGTACCTTGAAACTCCACGCTTCTTTCTCAAAGTCCTCATAGCCCCTCACGTCGGCAATGAAATTAAAATATTGTTCCACTTGTTGACTAAGGCTGATGTATAGGCTGTCCAAGTCTGCAAAGCCCGCAATTCTGAGGTCAAAATGCAGGACATGGTACTTGTCCGACGTAAGGAGCTGTCGCAAGAGGGCAGTCTAAGTAAGGAGATTCAGCCTTGGATCAAAGAGGAGTTGTGAATGCGGTTTAACCTTGCCGACTGAGCTTGCACCGAAAAGTACGGTGAAGCAAGGCTCCTCTTCTAAAGCACGCCCGACCGCCTGAAGTTCGGCTGGACGGGGGAAAAAGTTTGGTAGACGGGAAAAAGTGTGCGAGGGACGAAGCTGGGCTCGCTCCCGGGCTTCCGCGATTTCCCTTCGTGCTTCTTCCAGAAGCTGGCGAGACTCGGTGAGCGAGCGGAGGGTAGAAGCAGGCTGATAGGTATGGGAAGAGAAAGACATTGTGTTGACACACATCGGACGGCAGTTGGGTTTACGAAGGGGTCAGACAAACGTGAGCCGCGTGGATTGGAGCAAACCTAAAAGCCGTGCGTACGTTTGCGACCACCTGCAGGATCTCGCCTATGCCGAAGAAGGATCGCTTCTGGCGGCCGCTGAACGCCACGCTATGATGAGAGGTATTGGAGGGTGACAGGTGCCGATAGGAGGAGCGGGAGGCATGGGTGTGGAGGCCACGATGGTTTGGCAATGAGACAGCGTTTACCGTGGCCGACTGTTGTAGGTGCACACGACTCATGTACGAGGAGCTGTAAACGCGAGGCCTTATGAAATGAGTAAGGGAGAGGATATATGTGAGAAATGGGGATACGGCAGACGCAGAGAGTATGGATGTTGACGGGTGAGAGGGGTCCTCGATGTGAAGAGAATGGGAAACAACAAGCACGTTGCAATCATACATAGTGTGCACTGCCTACCACATGTATGGGCATGGACACATGGGAACTGACGAATTACTTGCATGGCCCAGAGACGCACGAAAACACGCCGATTACTCGCCCATGACGCGAGGCGCGAGCTCGAGGTTTTGCTGGGTTGTAACTGGCCTGGCCAAGGCGTGGCTGGCGTGGCTGAGTGTGGCGTGGTTAGGCGTGTCAATCACGTGGCCGTTTTTTATCACTGGGCAGACCTGGATCATCAGCCGACTTACGTCCAATCATCCC
>Ga0307510_10003443_pt1 | contig 18459 bp, 18 predicted proteins | sample 12_EM_MG_FD_207224 | JGI IMG/M metagenome (GOLD analysis project Ga0307510, IMG submission 207224) | Populus trichocarpa ectomycorrhiza microbial communities from riparian zone in the Pacific Northwest, United States - 12_EM | ecosystem: Host-associated > Plants > Roots > Unclassified | place...
CAATGACTCCAGAAAACGTGCAGAGGACATTGACGGTGGGATCCAGCCACTTGGTCATTTTGTCATTGGTACCACGAGTTTGGTCGAACCCGGGAATTTGTTCGTAAAGTGTGTTGAGGACGGCATCTGGAGAGTCACAGTTCTGGAGTTTGTCGAGTAGTGGGTGGGAGCAGAGATCTTTCTTGGTCTTTTTCTCGTAAGCTTTGACGGCATTGTCGAAGAACGTTTGATAGTTTGAGGTTGAGGTGGTTGCAGTGGGGGTCTGGGACATGTTACTGGGGGTTGAGGGTTGACGGATGGGAAGCGTCCTCGGAAAGGCGGATGGGGCGGATGGGGACGAGAATTGGTGTGCAGATGGGAGTGATAAAGAAACACGTTGCAGGTGACCTGGTCTGTGCATGGGTATTCCGATATGGATCGATAGACGCTCGACACGACCTCCAGAGCGATATGCTGTATGTGTCGGGTTGTTTTGAAGTATTTATTATTTCGGCGCATCTGAGGGCCCAATGCGGCGAAGAGAGAGTATCCGTTCCGCGCGTCCTTTCGGGCCAACATCATATTCCTGGTCTGAAGATCGATTCAAGAAACAAGACAACCCATCGGGTCTTATTCCCGTCGAATTTGATCCTTTCCTTCGATGAAGTCAAGTGACGCAAGTCTCGACCTTCTTACGATACCGCGAGACCTGTGAAACCTCCCGGTTTCTGTTGTCGTTGTGGCTAGGACGTTGAGTGCTGGGAGCGGAGATTATCATGATAATCGATCCAGCTGGTTCCGCAAGCAATCACAAATCATTTGCAGTCAGACATGGCGAAGGCTGATAATTTCAGTCAGTGTACTGCATAACACCACGGCCTTGGGACGTCATGCATGCGAAAAATCGGCATGTGAAGTGCAGTGTTGGGTATGATCCTCACCTAATCCATTTATGGGTCGATTTTTACAGTTGCATAGCATGTGCATCTCGATGCATATATCATAAATACTGTGCCAGTCCCAAATGACAATATTAACGCCACGTCACACCTTTAGAAATGTGGTGTCCATGGACTTTTTTTACTATGTACATATACTGGTATCCTGGTCCAATCCCGCATGAAGATTGTGTAAGACCGTGCTGGCTCTCCGTACGGTGCTCAGCAGTATATGAACGCAATTTTTTTAAATACGAAAACCAATACCACAGTATGTGAGTCTGAAACACACCACGGTACAGTAATGTCCGAAGCGCGTCTGCGGTGCCGATACACGGCTATGGAGAGTCAGTTGGCGGGATATGACCTCACCGTCCGAGTCGCTTTCCTCTCCTCATGCAGTCCGACTCTGCATTGGACCTTCAACCCGGGGGATGACGATGTAGGCAGTTGTGAGTGACGAAATTGCCAGAACGATGGCGCAGGTCATGAGTACGGCTTCGCGGGCAGAAGACACGCCCGTCATCAGTGCCACAACAACGAAGACGTTTAATGGTACGCGGAATAGCGCGGAAAGCTGTATGCCATACTCTCAGGACTCGTCCACCTGTCCCCGAAGCTAAAGGACTCACCGTTGCACGGTGCTCATTCGCGATCAGCGACCCACGAAGCATACCTTGCACTGGGTAGTACATCCCAACACACGCCTCAAATAGACAAAAGGCCCAAAACTTGAGGTGTTCTCCTTGTTCTCCTTTCCCTTTGCCGACGCTAACACAGGCGGCGAATGTGACCGCAGCTGCTGCGCAAACAAGAGAGGATAATTGAGCGTGTAGCACTAGCGAAGAGTCTCCTTGTGCGGACGGTGAAGAGACGGACACAGAGCGCGCGTGTTTTTGCGAACCCGACGTGCTTGACGGTGCGAACCAATGCGCGGTGATGAACGTGTAGAGCAGAGATCCGAGCATCATGGAGACCATGAAAGCCGAAAAGATGTAGCCCAGTGGAAGGGCAGGATCGAGGGACGACTCTTGTAGCGTTGGGACCCATATGAAGACAAAAAGATACATGGACCCTTCAAAAATGGTCTGCGTAAGGCCAAGGACGAGGAGGATGGGGTCTACATTGGCTACAAGTCAGCGAAGGCATCAATAAGATGAGATGGCTGTCCGCACCAGCTGCAACGATCCGCCAAGCTGCTCCTAGACGTCGGATTTGGAAAACGTCTGCGGAAATCTTCGCTGCGCCTGCGGCTCCACTACCACCGTAGTTCTCGGACCAGCTCCCGGAAATCACAACCCATGCGAGGATGAGCAAGCATCCGCTCGCGACGAAAGGCGACCGGAATCCACCAAGGGTCCATTCCACCAATTTGTTTGAGAAGATCTGTATCAGAGGTTCTCAGAGTCGGTAGCGACAATACTTGGTGGAAAGGCTACGTACCCCAGCGGCTGTAGCAACGAAACCGTTGACTAGGGTCGCGCGACCCATGATGGTGCTCAAGTCTTCACTGTGGAGTGCGGCATCGGAGCTCGAAGATACAAGCCAGCTCTCAAATCCGGAAAACAATATGGACGTTGATATCCCGCCGAAAATACGGCCCAGGATGAGTACGGGGAAGAATGGGAAAAGGAGAAGGGCGCAGGCCGTGGCATATAGAATGCAGAATAACAGACAGATCCGCTTGCGTCCACTGGGAATGAGTCAATAATTGATAATCGCTCCTATGTCAGGCTCCGAGTACGTACTACATATCTGCCCAGACGCCAACCAGAGGCGCAAACACGGCGGCGCTAAGGAAGCCGGTCACAAAAAGGACAGCAACTAGCCGTTCGGGGTACTCGTATTGCTCGCGGTATAAGGAATAGACGTATGGGCCTTGGAGCCAATCGGCGCCTTTGGGGAGATATCAGCATTTCGGGAAAAGTTATAAGGCTGACGTGTACTGACCCATTACGATAGCGTAGACAAGGAGGTATTTGCGCATTAACGCGTTGAGCGCGCCAGCACGGGAAGAACTGCTTGTTGACACCGCTGCGCCATTTGTTTCCAGAATTGGGTCGATTTCGATATTTTCTTCAACGGCGAGGTCCTTGGAATGGTCTGTTGGTGGTTTTTTTGACTTGAGGTAACGCTCGAGAGCGATAAGGACCACGCAGACCACTGCGAGAACGCCGAGTTGGAATTCGTAGAACCCGGAGGCCATGGGGAAGGTTTAAACGACTTGAAAAAGGCCCTCTGTAAAATGGGCGCGTTTGTGTACGTGGATGGGTTTGGGACAGGGGACAACAAGTCACAGTAACGACGACGTGAAATGAGCGGGCGCGACGGCGTCTAAGGCCTGGGGGTTTCAGGGACATCGTCATTTAGCACAAGCGCGGTTCTCAGGCTGGATTTGGAAGCTATCCAATCACCCAACGTCACGTCGATTGACCTCAACTGACCGCAAACCACGCTGTACTGTACTTACTATGCCGTACTGCACCGTATATCACTACAACCTAACGAGAACTGGTCTGGCTAGTGCACATTGGCATTATGTGAGGCGTTTGGCGCAGTCAGCAAGTAGTCAGCATCGGGCAACCGAGGTCCGAGTCCGAGGTGAGGTGAAAATGCCTCTTAAACAACCACTGTTGGCGATCAAATCGAACCCTCTACCTTCCCGCTAAATATAAATACTCCCCCCCTCCCCCACATTGCCCACACAAGCAGACCATAGTAATACGCGTGCAAGGCACAATGACGAGTAAAGCGCAACCCCAGTCCGAAGTGGAGAGTATCCCCGCTTACACACCAACACCCGTCGATCAAATCCCTGTTGTATGTCGTCATTCACGTAGACCCCCCTCGTTGCTCTGAACTCTGCTTCACAGATTCGAGACGGCCTAAAGAATGCTTTCAAGACAGGCAGAACCAAATCTATCCAGTTCCGCAAGCAACAGCTCCTTGGCCTTGCGTACCTCATCAAGGATAATATAGGTCGCTTCCAGCGAGCGTTGGCTTCTGACCTTGGGAGGTCTGACACGGAAACCATGGTGTAAGCATTCAGCTTGAGTCTTCTTGTCCCCAGCTCAATTACACTGTTCTCCAGCATGGAAGTCTGCTGTACGCTCACCGAAGCAGTGAATGCTTACCACAATGTCGCAAAGTGGAGCAAACCCGAGAGCGCTCCCTGGTCTTTCAACTATTTTCTCATGAAGCCAACCATTCGCAAAGAACCCAAGGGTGTGGTTTTGATAATCAGTCCATTCAACTATCCCGTGTTATTGTTACTTGGTCCTCTGGTGCGAAGTTATCGTGCAGCAGCCGATCTGACATCTGACACACTTCACTACAGGCAGGGGCCATCGCAGCAGGCAATGCTTGCGTGCTCAAACCTTCTGAACTGACACCAGCCTTCTCCGCTTTAGTCGCGGAGCTTGTGCCAAAGTACCTCGATCCCGAATTATATTCAGTTATAAACGGCGCGATACCGGAAACCACAAAGGTAAGGTCCTGGGGTCTAGCTGTGCATAATCAGGCTAATTACCCTCTTTGTAGATTCTGGAGCTTCAGTGGGATCATAGTTCGTTGGCAGCCTTCTTCGACTCGAATCGACGCTGATTTTTTGAATAGTTTTATACACAGGAGGCTCTCGCGTCGCAACCATCGTGCTCACTGCTGCTGCTAAAACATTAAGCCCAGTCACAACCGAGGTAATTAGAAGGTTCCACTCTTTGGACCAATCTAGTAATAGCCCCCTCTCCCTACAGCTTGGCGGCAAGAGTCCGGCAGTCATAGACCCCAAGTGCGACATAAAGTTGTCCGCCAGGAGGTTGATGTGGGGAAAAGTGGCAAATGCCGGACAAGTACGTCCTCTTGTCTTTCTGCCACTTATGAGTTCTCACACGTCATCTAGACCTGCACCGCACCTGATTATGCCCTAGTCCCGAAGAGCATCATGGATTCGTTTATTCAAGAATGCAAAGAAGTGTAGGCATTCCTCCAGTCTCCAATGAGTTAATCGTACTTCCATGTTCGTAGATTGCAAGACTTCTATCCAGAGGGCGCAGAATCGTCTGATTCGTATTCACGTATTATTTCTCTATCACATTTCTCTCGGATCAAAGGATTGCTCGATCGCACAGAAGGGACGATTGTGCACGGAGGCTCGACACATCCAGAGACGAAGTTCATCGAGCCCACAATTGTTACTTGTGTCAAGGGCAATGACTCGCTGATGGGAGAGTGAGTGTTTCATATCTATTTGCAGGGATGAACGTTGACTGACAGTACCGTCAAAAGAGAAATATTTGGGCCGGTCCTGCCAATCATCGCGGTGGAGGACGTAGATGAAGCGATTGAGTTCATCAACGCTCGGTACGTCTGTCCCCTAGGCTCGTTAGATCCATTAAGTTAAATGAAACACCAGGGACCACCCCCTCGCATTATATGTGTTCTCCCCAAACTCTGCGTTTAAGAAGAAAGGTGTGCCGGGACTGCCGAGTTTCCCTCGACGTAGTAAATGATGATTATCCCTCGAAGTTGCTGATAACACCCAAAGTGGAGCGGTGGTCATGAATGACACACTCCTCCATATTGTTGGTTCGTCGAAATCACTCATAGTCTCTAAGACAATCAAATTAATTCACGTTTCATTCATCCAGTTGACGGTTTGCCATTTGGAGGCATTGGCCCTAGTGGATGTATGGTTGTCCTAATATCCTCGAGGCCGCTCGTTAATGCGCCCTTCCCTAGCCGGCTACCATACTGGGAAATACTCGTTTGATATGTTCACGCATCTTCGCTCTACGCTCGATAATCCCGGATTGTTCGTATTCTCTCGTTGTCTAGAGGGACACCACCTGACTTTTCCTTCTCAAGCACTGATCGTCTCTTGTGGTCGCGCTACCCACCGTTCAACGTAAGCTAACACGCACTGGGCGATGGACAGGCTGATTTACTCACCACCTTCGCTGGCCAGGACAAGAAGAAGAAAGCGTTCATGTCTCTCTCATTCCCATCAGTACCTGCCCGCACAGCCGCAGGTGGGCACGCTGGACCGAAGAGGTGGGGCCCATGGCTCATAGCGGGCGTTGTTGCCGTGTCATCCGTAGTCGTACTGATCCAGCGACCACGTTTGGGCAGTGCATGAAAGGATCTAGAAAATGAGGTGGTACATGTCTTTTCCGTTGTCCCGTTTTAGACTTTGTTATATCATCTGCAATCCTCACTATTTTCAACGACCTCTGCATGTACATATTGGGTTATCGGCATCTCGAAATTTATGCGTTTTGGCCTGACGTTTGGTGTTCGACCATAAAGCAGGGTCCGTCGTGCGCCATGCGTGTGGTGAGTTTAACGGTCATTTGGCTGCATGACACATTGCAGATCCAATACAAGTGACCCTGCGTTGTCAATACCTGGTCCCGGCTCGTGCCTGTGATCCGCAGCAACACCGCCCCTACGAGTCGTAACGCTATTTAGGTTCAGCTACAGCACAGTACATACGTCCGGATTTGATAATGTGCGCATGGAGGTGCAAGCACCCTGAAACGTTCCAATTGACTCTGCATTTTTGTTCGTGAGGCAGGGTCTCTGGCATGTGGTTCCCTTCCTGGAACAAGATATCGTTCTGGCAACACCTACAAAACCTAAGAGATACAAGTCACCCAACACATACATCATACAAGCAAAAAAAAAGATCCTAAATGCTACAACAAATAAAACTAGGTATCCTGATCCACGACACACTCCTTCGGATTCGGTCTTGACTCACAACTCGACGCTTTTGTGGCATCGGCCCCACATCCGAGTCCAGCCCCGGTCTCAAGAGCACTGCCCGTTTCAACGTCGCCAATTGTCACGCCGCTCGTGAAGCTGACCGTGCGTTATGCACGTGGTTTCTGGGGCAACGTTCGAATCGAACTTTATTCTCGTGTCGACCACAGGTCCCTGAACACCGTGACGATCCTGAGTCATATTCAGCGATACCAGCACGATGATGAGCGTCGGGTATATCCCCTGTGCTCGATTAAGAAGAGGGGGGAAAGTCCGGGATCAGCGAACCCCCGTGGGCGGCCAAGAGAGTCCGAAACGTAGCGCACCGTTAGCTGTCCGATGATGCTAAAAAAGACATGTATGGCCGTGGAACCGCTGAGGACGAGGCAGAGCAGGATCAGCCATGTCAGGCAGTACATCCCCCCCGACTCGATCATAATCTTCATCAGACGACGGTACCGTACTCCACCACGGCTGACGATGGAAATGGAATTGATACGGTCGAGACGCTCCATCCTTCTCGTTGAGACCTGCAACGCACTGAGACCTGTCAATCAGCGGGCGCATTTAGGTAAGTACGAAATATTCGACGTACAGAACGCGTGATAACACAAGGGAGGTGGCTGCAACGTTTGCCGCGAGTGTGAGACAGGGCAGAGCGATTATGAACTTTTGGAATGCGGTTCTGTAGTACGTGTCATGGAATGCCCGGGCCTGTGAGAAGGCCATACCGAAGGACGAAACTATGCAAGGGTCAGCGGAGCACTTGTAGACACGAACAGCTGGGATTCATACAGGCAACGCCTACGAGGAGGACAAGTGGAACAATCACCACGATGAGGCGGCGGTCCCAGACAATCCAGGCTCTCCAAATGACAATCGAGTCACCTAGGATAGTCTGAAGAAATAGCGTTTTAGTTCAGGTAGTAGAGACGGCGAATGTGGCGTACGTTAATTCCCTGGATAATTATCTGCGTAGTCCTCTCGGGTCCGGATATATCAATGACGGTCCGAGGGTATTTAAGTGGATGAAGGATTCCCTCAGAGATGAGACGGATATCCAAGGCAAAGAAGATGGTCGAGATCCCAAACATGACAACTGTCAGTACAATCATCACGAGGGTTTTGACCGACCGCTCTCTGTGAGAACTATGGTGAAGACGCGTGAGCTGTAGACGTGAGGATAATCAGGAGTAACTTACAGCAAGTAGAGGGCCGCGAACGTCAGGATGGCATACATGCCTAATACACGAGCGGTCTGTGAACACCGTGAATTGTAGCAGGAAGGCCAGTATTTACCGAAAAACGTCGCACCGGCAGCGGCAGCGGCGAAGTACACCGAGGGGAGGGAGGGCATCGTAGACTGATCAAGGTGCAGCTAGCCATACCTGATGGGTGTTATATACGCTCCAGGAAATATTAAGACGGGGACTTCAAAGGGCGGTCCTGGGCGCTGGTCAGCGAGGTCCGCCGGTCTGGGAGTTGCGATCCTGTCGGCCCGTAGCCCTTCGGTGTCGGTAGTGGGAAGAATTCTGTCCCGGCGTACATGCTCACGTCCCACAACTTAAACCTTGGCCTTCAGGTTGCTTGTGGTGATAGGCGCCTGCTGTTGGTATCAATGTATCAACGATACTCAACGGCAGATCCGGGAGATCCCATCGATGTCGCCACCGGGTTTGTATGGGATCGAACAAAGTATCAGGTCGATCATGCTAGTCCAAGGAGCACAGGCTTGGGCAACGTGACACGTCGATAATTGGCGTGGATCCTTGGTTTACTGCGGTCGCCATATAGTATCGTTGCAGACCACACGGAACTACTGTACCTGTGCGTGACAGCTGAGTTTAAGGCGCGGGAACAGCATTTTGCCGAAGAGCCCGTGAGTCCAAGATAAGGCTTGTATCTTAAGGAGGAAGCCACCGGTTTGCCATTGCGATGGGGACAAGCGGAAGGTTCGCGACTCACGCTGCGCAGACATCTTCCACCAGCTGGCAAGTATAAAACGGTGACATTCGGTGGATGATCCAAGCGTTTCATTGTTTTGAGCTTTGACGAGAAATGCATGAGGGACCGGAAACCACACACGATGTTTCAGCGGTAGGGCTTGCGATTGAGAATGAGCGCAACGTGAAGGTTGACAGCGATATCAGGGTGCCTGGATCCTGTGTAATGTGAGACCCGCAGGCGACATGTCACGTTTCCACTGTCCCAGCACTGAATATGGGAAATGTTATATTCCCCAGTCAACCGAGACACGCCGTTGGAGATAATACAGGTGCCGCGGCCATGAGTTGGAAGAGCTTTGCAACCTGCGGGGACTGCACATATGTTCTTTGCTATCTGATCTATTTGACCATGTGTGATGCATGTGATGGACTGATGGGACGGTAGAAACCTCGGAATGTCGAGGGGCGGTGGCGTCCTAAATTGGCTGTTTTGCCTGTCACCAGACCTGTTCGAGATTGAAAGCTACAAGGCACGCACACACCTTCAGGTAGGTTAGGAGGAACGGCGAGCCTACAGTATTCCGGCGATAGGTGTGTGGGGTGGTGCGACCAACACGACCGGTCGACATGCTCTGCGCGCACGCGCCCCATGTGTATGCTGGGACGAGAAAGTGTTTAAGATCGCTTTGACTAGGGGAGATTATCAAGGGTCACGGCGTCTGTGCTATGGAAAGGAGTGAAGGTCAGATTCCAATCGGGGTCGGATGCCAACGGATTCGTTCGTCACTGGGCACGAGGTCGTGTTGCCTGGCCAACCCAAGGTGAAGGCTGCTAACAGTAACTCAGAGCGAGCCGAACTGTCTCCGCATACTGTAGTCAGTAAAAGTGATTATTACAGCGTTCCTAGTGAAAATATTATTATACGAGGACGTGCCAGTGACAATTTCTTTTTCTACGGACGGACGGATCGACAACTCCACCATGATGATGCGTGCTGACGGTGACGGTGCCACTGCCATGGCTGGTATGGTCATGGTCAACCCCACCTGGCTGATCATGAGTGCATCCGTACCCTCTTCCCCGACTGTTCGTTTTTAACATCACTTCGATTCCACACGCCCCCGGTCGCTTTACTTCCCTCAACGCGACCAGAACCAGACGCCAGTGTACAACACGCTTCTCACGTTAGACGTCCGGGGGCCCCAAAGGCTCAGCGCTCAGCTATCGACGACGTTCCCCCTCATAACCGTACTGCTGCACAAGCACCGCATTCATCATCCACTCCATGGAGCCGCAGTCAAGGACTTTCTCGGCCTCGGACACCTTAAACACAGAATCCTTCCCCTTTCCTGCCACTGTACGCTCTCTCAACTGAGTCATCCCCGTTATACTTCCGTCCGCTCACCTCAGTCTCGGTCATAGACTAAACCTAGTTTCCTTCCAAGAGGCCTTGGCAAAGCCTATCGTCGGATTGGAGCAAAACTTCGCCATACCCAATCCATGCAACAACTGGCCGCCGTACCCCTCAACACCCATCCCGGAGCACGCGCCCTCGGAAGTCACCACGGTCCACGTCCCGATTCTCCCGCGTCCACACTGTCCGGAAGTTCCCCAACAAACCAAGGGAAGGTCAGCATGGGCGCCGAGCGTAACGCCCGATTTCCGAACGGGTTTATACAACCGGTATCATCTGATGATGTCGTCCTGACTGTGCCGAACCGGAGAACAGCTTCGATTCCCTTTTCCTTACCCTCACAGCGAACCATGGCCAAACCTGTATCGTCGAGTATTATTAGCACTTTTGACTCGCATACATCCAGTCCATCAAGCACCAGACTGGACGCTTACTCCAGCTCTTCCTGTGCGGGAGCAATTGCCGCCCATGCCGCTGCGGCTGACTCAACTCTGCAACCTCCGCTGGAGATCCAACCACCCACCACATCACCCCTCTCCCCAATCTTACCTCCTTCTAATCTCTTCTCTTGTTGCCAGAGATCCCAACACCTTGCTTCATGTGGGAAAACCCGCGATGTGAGTTCCTTACATGTCTTGTCGGAACGACTGGGCGCTCCACTTCCTCCCGTCGAACGAGTCTTGCGTCATCCGATCTGTTTGACACCGGGCCTCCCCTCTCTCCTTCCGTCCGCCCCTCAGCTCTCTGCGGCACACTTTCTCCCTGCCAAGTTCTCTATTGAGGGCGTGTCCGCGCGCCTGTCTCCTGCCATTATCACACGACAGCCGCAACACCCTATACTATCACTTCCTCCTATATCCCCAATATCGTCCCCCACGGAGGATTCTCGTCGTCTGCGTTCGCGTTCCTTGCGAAGCATGCCTGCCTTGCCTATGGGAGGTTCAGAAGACCTGGGACCTGCGGAACACGATAATGCGGCATTGGACGATCTTGACGAAGAAGAGGATGGTGTAGTTGATGGGGATGAAGACACGGAGGCTGAGCACCCGGACACGGCGAGCGAAGATGGCGAAAGCACCTCTGGTCCACCCTCATCCGAATTATCCAACCCACGCAACCTCCCAGCAATCGACACTTCTCCATTGAATTTGTCCTTTGTAAACGCTAACACTAGTGGAACTATTCGACGAGACGACAAGACGCCAAAGGACTCCCGGATGTGCGATTACTTCACCGCGAAACTTGCCGAGCCGGCAAGCTATTCACAATCGCACAGTCCCCGACAGCTCCCGGCCTCGTGGACGTCTGCGAGGACTACTCCGGTAATCCCTACCTCAAGACATTCTCCTAACGTGTTGGCCGCATCACGGGGAGTCTCAGCGTCGCGAGCTTTACCCACGCCAACTACACCCATCATAAATTTGCGCCCCAACATGTACCATCAAGCCTCGCGCAGCTTGTGTGACATGTCCGAGATCCTCAAAAGATCGCACCACACATCGGAAGTGGCCGCTGCGACTCCCAAAAGCCCTTTACGCAATCCTGCCTTCAAAGGTGATGGTCTGGCTTCGGAGACGGAGGAACTGGATACCAAACTGGGCCCACCCCTCCGCCGGCGGCTCTCAATGCCAACTTTTGGACCCTCCTCTGCACCACCACCATACCCGCACTTCCGCTTCGGTGAGCATGGCCCAACGATCCAGCCACGTGACGAGGAAGGTTCGGAGCGCCTCCCGCAATACACGAACGATATCTATTTGCGCGCGGTCATGCCTCGCAAGTTAGAATTCACTGCTCCAGGTGTACAAGCGCGTGACCGTAAGTGGCGGCGAACGCTTTGCGTTCTAGAAGGGACCGCGTTCCGCGTGTACAAATGCCCACCAGCCGCTGCCAAGAAGGGTCTCATTGGGAACTTGTGGGAAAAGACGGTTGGGGTGGGCGACATCGCTGCCCCACCCACCCAAACACCTACTTCCGCCGCCAAGGCGAAGGAGAGGGAGCAGGAGCGAGAAGCGAGGCAGATCAAATTTGCTTCTGTGGACGGCGGCACCCCAGCACAGTCTCCCACATCGCCCACGTCGCCCTCCATCATTATGGCGTCACCGGTATCGGACGAGCCCGAGGCCCAGTCTTCATCTTCCCCTCGCTCGCGGCTGCTTCCGTCCAACTTCCGCAGAAAGAACCGCAATACGAGCGATAGGTCCTTGACGTCCCTCTCCGAGATGGGTGCGCGTCGCTCGTCGTCCACACCTCAACAACTCGCGCCAGAATTGAACTCTAGCCGCGGCGTATCCCTCCCCACGTCTCCAAACCGTTCAACCCCGAGGACACCCACCGAGACCACCTCCCCCACAGCGGGCCCACCACGCGCGCTTCGTTCACCACGTATCAAGCGTCGGAGCCTCTGGGTCGACGACCCTACCGTCCCACAACCTCAGGAGCAGGACCTGGTGTACGCATTCGCCATGCATAACGCGGAGAGCGGGCTGGGGAGTGACTACCTGAAGCGACGGAATGTGATCCGCGTCCGCATGGAGGGGCAGCAGTTTCTGCTGCAAGCCCCCGACGTCGCCAGCGTCGTGGAGTGGATCGAGGTGCGTCATTTTCACCTCTGCGCGAGGATGCCCAAGGCGATGCTGATTGGGCGATTGACTTCTCTCTCCTTTGTGTACAGGGCTTCCAGGCAGCGGCGAATATCGCCACGGATCTGGATGAGCGACCTATGCCGAAGGGTCCCTTGTTTCCACGGTGAGTCGCCACGTTCTTCCTTGGTGCCCCTCGTCAGCTTATTCGTCTCGTCTCGACCTCGATTTAGACGTCGACGCCGCCGCCCCCAAGCTCAAACGAATCCGTCGTCTTGAGATCCGCGTGATTCGCGAACCTACATACGTTTTGTATCCCCTCCCCTCCGTCGTACATCTTTCTATTCCTAGAAACCCTCCGACTACCAACTTCGTGTAACTTACACACAGAGGGTCCGAGAACAGCTCCATCGAGTCATTATCCCCCAGTTTTTCAGGTGCTGATTGATCATGCATATTCCGTATCTTCACTCACAATACTCTGTCACTGTACTCTACCAATAACGTCTCGCATGTCCTCTACGCCCACATAAACGCACGTTGACGAGTACATAATTTCTTGGTGGCCATTGTCACACGTTTCCTCTCTTCACGACTAGTTCACGTACATGTTATACCGTACTGCTACTGTACCTATTATCCATTCAGCCTGTAGGTCTTGCTCATTCCTCGTTCGTGTATATTACACATTCTCATTACAAAACCACTCACGCGACCGACGCATCATGTGGTACAATTGGTCTTCCATTCCTCGTGGACCACTGGACCTATGCGCGGATCAAGGGTCCTGGAAAGGCGTATTAGGCAAAATCCACACTCCTCCGAGACGGCTCACAACCCAACTCACCCGCTTGGTATACGCCAGACCGTCGCCCCGATCGCGTTGTGGCACGGGGTGCATCATTGCACCGTTCTCTGCGTGAAGGGGCTCTTCGCCCGCGGATAGCGTGCGGTGCTGTGAGCGGTCAGGATCACGATTCGGTGCGTCCAGCGGCACAGCGCGGGATTCGACGGTGCTCGCGGGGCGCGCGTCAGGGCGCGTGGTACCTGAGCCCGCGCCGTGAACAGGGTCCACGGCCTGGAGGATCCGGTATTCCCCTGTGCATGTGATGTGATTGTGAGGGTGAGGAGCGGCAGCAGACGCGGAGGATGATCGATCCGTGCGTGTGAGTGAGTTACAGTAAGTTTAAACTTGGACAGGACAGGAAAAAGGAAAAGGAAGTGCTCAACAGCTCGGGAGAGAACCCCGTTCGCCGGGTTCGCGGCTGGCTTTGCGGGCTTGCTTTGTGCTCATGTAGGACCATGTGCATGCGAAGATCCCGCCGATGATGGCGGCGGCACCTAGGAAGACCTGAAACGACACGGCGCGCGTGAGCTCGGCGATAGACTCGACGCAGAGAGAACCAGCACGCGGGCTCACTCACTCTCCCAGGCCGGGAGGGCAGACCCGGCGAGAACTTCTTGCTAGGATGGATGGAGCTATTGCGAATGTGGGCAGGATTGGTCGACATGGTGACGGCACAATAAAAGTGTCAGGTGTCAGGCTAATGCCAAATTTGTTGTCGTATTGCGCGTCAGGTGGTGATGCTAATGTCCAAATGTTGACAGCCAAGTAGGGGTACTGTAGTGGTTGCACACGCACACCACGGCACAACACACACAGGGGCCGTCGCTAAGTAAAACAAAGCCCATGACGTCAGTATGATGACCTACGTATCCATCTCTCTTGCTCTAAATATTGTTAAAGACGAAGAAATGGAAGGTTTTCGACGGAATGGAAGAAAATGGGGGTAAAAATGGATTCTACTGAAGAGGAAGCCCGGGCGATGGCGATGGTCGATGGCCCACTTCTTCCGCCAATCGCGAGGGTACGCCAGGGTTTCCACTTCCCAACCGACTAAGTCGCGCCGCCATCCGATGGGCTGGAGCTGGAGACCCGGGACCGGGAGCCACCGACGAGGGTTGGGTTTGAGTTAATAGGGTGCGCTTTACCCGGTTCCTGTGGATCTGTCTTCGCTTCGTCTCGGGCGACCCTTTCCTTCCCTGTACACAGTACGCATGGTGACCGGCAGCCGTGAGCAGAACGAAAAAAAAAAAGAGTTAGACGAATGATGGACCACACCGCTCACAATCGAACCTGGCACTCGGCCTCTCACCGGAAATGTCCTGCTGCCGTCGCCGTTCATTGATGCTCTGTTTTGCAAAATAGAAGCTCACGCCGGCCACGGTGATCAGGCTGACCCAGCCAAGTACCTGGAGAGAGACCGGTGCGTATGTGCACGGTCATCCGTTTGACAAAGCGTCTTTTTTTCTTTTGGGGTTTGGGGAACATACCATGCTCTTGGGGTTATTCATAGTGGGGGGGGGGGATATCGGATAGAAAGATCAGGGCCGAGTTACAACGTCGCCTCAGTCCTACGAGGGTGCTTGCTTCTGCGAATGGGTGAACGTGCGGACGCGCTGGCTTGAGCTCGGAGCGCTGGTGGGCCAATTACATCGCAATCACGTGGGGGTTCATCACAAGCCAGTACACTGCCAGTACCGTCTGACCCTTCGTCTATGCTTGTCTTTGTCCTTCACCCACTCTATCGCGCCATCTGAGGCACGACGACCAGAAAATCACGGTGCCTGTGCACTATCTGATGCTGCAAGGTCATCCCATGACGTTCTAGCAAACCTGTGTACTTGGCGGCCGTATCATTCGAATCCACTGGGTTCTGTAGGGATTTTCTCAGGCTAATTTGTCCTTGTCCACTTCCCGCGGATTTTCGCGCCGCATTTTCTCTACTATACTCGGCGACCCGAGTCAAACTAGCCCCCTATGTGAACGAACTCGGCATGCTCTGGGAACTGATGGCAGTCACGCGGCCCATCCAGTGCACCTCGTTGGGAACCCTCCTTCTCACTCCAATCACATGCCCGGCTCCAGGTCCTCGGCTGGAGGGAAACGCTTCAAGTCGTTCTCCAATCGTTATCTCTACTGTAATCGCGGTGCGCCAGAGGTTACTTTTGTGTGACTCAGCAAACCCCACCCGCACCCGAAAGAATCGCACGCCCGTCAATCGCGCCAGGGCCTTTTTCGCACAGCGCACCCCCACATCCGTCAAACAGTTTTAGCAAACCTTTCGTGTTGACGTTATCCTCGTCCTTCTGGGGTCTTAACGCGTCGATACGCGCTGTGTTTCGACCAATGACTGGCCTATGTCTACCGATGGAGATCTCTTACACTGGCCGACTTCTGTCGTCGAAGCAATTTTACAGAACGGACGAGGTGCCTGATTGTCGCCCAATCGTTGACGTCCTCGACTGTATTGCTCCCAAAGACAACATCGTAGATCTGCACGGGCTCTGCCATCTCTGGCTTTTATAACCCTCTCGCGTTTATTCCTATTCCTGAATGATGAAAAATTTGACGACAAGGCGCCTTCGGTGTTTCTCTCACGTAAGTCCTCTCTTAGACCCTCTACCCTGGTCTTCGTTGATCCACCTCACGGAAGGACCGCTCCTTGCGCATGCTTTTCATCTCTCGGCATTCATAGCGCCCCTTGGCTTGGGAATCGATCCTCTCATCGTACCTCGTGTGCGCTCGTCAGCGTCTCCGTTCTACATTCCATGCCCTCCCACGCTGCAAGCGCCACACGGGGTCCTTAAATGTTTCAATGCGGGAACCTCCGAGAGATGCCTGCAAACAAGGTGTCCACTGTTTCAAAATCAGACTCCCTGGAATGATCGCCACGCATATATGACAGTATGACAGGAAGCCCATTGAAATAATGACGTGCGTGGGGTCCAGACAAACCCATTTTGAATTTTTCTTTTAATATCATGGGCATTCTATTGTTAGCCCCGAAGAATGGATCTTCTCGCCATGGCTCTCGGCTTGCCGTGAGTGCAGTAAACAGTGACGTTGTTGCCGGCTGCAATCCCAAGTTGTATAACCGCCCTATGCCACGAGAAGCCGCCGGCCTACGGTCCAGCCCAAGCCCCGGCGATATTGGCTCTGTCTCCTTTCGAAATAAAGCTTTTGAATATAATTTTGGGTCCTTTTTTGACTCACTTTTTCGCTCCCGGCGCATCCGCCGCGGTGCTACATCTTGCCTTATTATGTTTTTTAGTTCCTTTCCTCCCAATGGGAGTGGATGCGGGCGCGGCGCTACGGTTCGGTATTGCTTTATTCCGCGCTCCGCACCATCGAACGGGTCCAGTCTCAGCGCCCTGCCCTAGTCGCACAACGCCTCCTATTTTCGACCAAGCCAATCGACGCACGAAACGCCATTGTCCATCTTATCACGCCACAAGCGCGAATGCACTCCCACGTTTACGGTCCTCATGACCGTGTCTGGAGCGATGTCCACCCTGGTCCTAACCGCGTGCATCACATCGGACAAAGGCACGGCTTCTGCGATAATGAAGGCACGACGCGAAGCGGAGCAACGACAAGAAAACCCTTGATTTCGTAGCCCCACGGGCACACACTGCCTTCTCGGCGCGCGCACCCGTGTGGTTTTCTGCCGCCGCTGTCACTTGAGCACCCTCGTTGATGCAATGCGCAGCAACCCTGAAGTTTATTTTTTTTTGAACCCACCACTTGGTGCGGGTGGAGACCCCACAAGGAGCGAAATTTCCTCCAAAGAGAAACGATGCACGGATGAAGAGCGATTTCGCACAACAGTTCGTCATACTGCGCACGTGTGTATCCCTGAACTCCATGCGTTGACGTAGGCGGCGGGAAAGGGCGGAAAGAAGGAAGGAGGCGGTGCGGGAAAAGGAAACGAGGGGGAAGGGGTTGGGCGCAGCGGGTGGTGACTTCTGGATGAACGGTGGTGATGATGATGATGATGGTCATCAGAACTCCAAGGGGGTACCCCAGTAGTACTGTACGGGTATGGGGTAGGTGCTGCTCGCCGCGGCGGGGCTGGATGCTTCTCGCTTCTGATAGGGCGCGAACGACACTTCTGACGGGTTCGCGCCCAATACCGTATACCTATCGTGGCCCGCTGTTGATGATGTGTACGGCATGTGCGGGTAATCGTACAGTATTGGCAAGTTTGTTTTTTTGTTGGGTGGGGAAGGAGTGGAGTGGAGCGACATCACATCACCACTCCCCTCCTCTGTCGGGGATCCGCGCCGTGCGCCGCTTTGTTCAGCTGAACTGTGGTGCAGGGGCGGTGAAAAACCCGGATTCGGATTCTTGGTACCAATTCCAAAAACTCCCCTGCCCTGGCGGTCTAGAACCTTTTTTTTTTACACACACATTTCCCCGAAGGGTATGGCGGGGCGGGCACTGTACCCGTACAGTTATAGTTTGTGTCTCGGATGTTTATATTTATGGTGAGGTGATGCTGAACTGAATGATGATGATGAGGGGCATCATTTGGCCCGGTTGGGTAAAAACTAGGAGAGAGGTGAGGGAGGCTTCCTTGCCTTTCCCACCATAGGCGATGACGTTCGCCACGATGCAACCCCCGTTTATGATCATTCATTTTTGCTCTTGGCACGAGAGGTTTTGACCCGTTTCGAACGTTTCATTATCATATCAAAACTCGCATTCGACTTCTCTTCGCAGAGGTGCCAGCAAAACTCGCAATCATGCCACGAAATCAAGATCTCTCTCACAGTGATGGGGTCTGCTGGTTGAAAGCTAACCCAGTCCCGACAGGAACGGAAAGACGCGCAAGTAATATTATAACGGGGATATGTATAAATAAGTGCCTTTGGAATTACGCCTCTAATAATAGGTACAGTAGGGTGCTATGAATAAACATAAAGTGACGCTCGTGAAATGATGATGCAAGGGGGGGGGAAGGGGGATCGTGTGTAGAATGTAACCCTGTAGCCCA
>Ga0307510_10003444_pt1 | contig 18455 bp, 23 predicted proteins | sample 12_EM_MG_FD_207224 | JGI IMG/M metagenome (GOLD analysis project Ga0307510, IMG submission 207224) | Populus trichocarpa ectomycorrhiza microbial communities from riparian zone in the Pacific Northwest, United States - 12_EM | ecosystem: Host-associated > Plants > Roots > Unclassified | place...
TCTTGTCATGTGACATTGTTGATGACCAGTTCCTTGATAGGTCATGTGTTATCTTCCCAGGGTCACGGGGTCGTAGGTTCCCAGGGTCACGTGCTGATAAGTCACGTGATGTACGAGTGGTGAAGGGGTCACGTGATGAGTCACGTGTAGGGTCATGTGATATGTTCCCACGGTCACGTGGTCTTGGAGTTATGGGTTTGTAGCTGAGACTGGGGGGCGCGAGTACCACTTGCGACAAGACCGCCAGCAAGCCCCTTTTTGAACAAGTGAATGATGCCATGTGAATTGATGTCTATCCCTGAGGCAGTGACGTATCTCTTGAATTCGGATATGAAGACATCCAAGTTGTCTTTCATTTTGAGGTTCTCCAGTTTCTGGTAGGCCTCCACTTTGATGTTGGTATTATAGAATGTGTCTTTGAACGCCTGTTCAAAGGTTGTCCAGTGGGCTTCTTCTGTGTCTGCAGTTCCTCCAGCGATGCGTGCCTGAAGTTCTGTCATCTGTTGTTCCTTCCATGGGTCGACTAGAATTCCACCCATGTAGGTGAGTGCCGTGGTGACACGTGTGGCTGGGTTGCTCATGGCATCATTGTTTCTGTTGGTGAACCTGAAGATGCCAAAGTTGACTAGGAAGTTATGACTAGTGTCCCTGTCTCCGCTGAAGTGGGGAGGTGGGGTGCCTTTGAGTCCGCCATTGGATGATACTGCTGCGACTGTGACAGTTTGTCCTGTTCCACCTGTAGTGGCTGCTATGCTTGCTGTGCCTCCTGCGCCTTGTCCCGATCCTCCTGCTTGTCCTGACATGGTAGGTGGGATGTACATAAGTGTGTTTGATCCTGAGGTAGCGACGATTACTGGTGCACTTGGTGTGACTGGGGGTTGAGCTGGGGGTAAGACTGGTGCGCTTGTAGACGCGACTGGGAGTGTGGATGCGATTGGTGCGATATCAATGGGGATAGCAACGCCCTGAGTGGCTGCTGTTTCAATCTGGGGTAGGATAGGTGTCTGTGGAGTGAATGGAGTCATTCCCTGGAGTGTGGCAATGTGGTGAAGACCTCCTGCAAGTGTCTCTTCTGGGGGTGCTGGTGTGTGTTCTGGGTGATGTATGAAGAAGTCTGGGTGCTGGGAATCGTCAATATTCCACCAGCCTAAAAGCCTGTTTTCTTTGGGAACAAGAGCTTCTTTGGTAGTGTACCAGGTGCCGTCTGTTTCTCTTCCGAGTTGTGTCCAGTTGTCTTCCCCATTTGCTGTGACGAATTCTACAGCAAGTTTATCTGTTCCTGCACTGATGTAATAGCCTATGTCTGGGTTCGCTCTTCCCCTGAGTCTGGGATGTGATTTGAAGTATGCCTGTCCCTTAACATGGTTAGGGAGGTTGTCTGCTTGTCTTCTTTGTACTCGTTTGTGAGTGTCGTCTAATTCTCCAATGATTTGTATACCCACCAGGGTAGATGATGTCTGTGATGCTCCGCGGAGCCTGGGTGAAAAGCCTGACTTGTGTTAAGGGCCAAGGACCCTAAGGTGCGACGTGCACAGGTTTGTATAACAGCGGCGGGACTTGTACTTCAAGGGATCGCAGGTAGCGAGCACTGGCCCTTGGATGTACTGATATGATGGGTCTGCACGTGTGCAAGACACTAGTGATGATAATGAAAGATGTAGAGGAGAGTCTCGATGATGTTCGAGACGACTTAGAAAGGATGCGGGCGAAAACTGAAGGTGCTGTGGAAGCTACAACACTTGGGATTAAACCAAGTCAGGCTTAAGGCCCAACTCTAGGATATAAGGTCGACTTATATACATCTGGGCAGCTGCCATGACTCGAGCCTAATACTACTAGTACCCGTACTAGTAAAGAGTCATCGTACAAAGTATGGAGTCATTCCGAGTCGAACTGACTCATGCATGAGTCCTAGGATACGTGCTACTAGGTTGGAGTCAGTATGAGTCACATGCATAGCCAAAGAGAATCACATGGTAAGAATGATAGGTAAGCGGTCAGGTGATAAGGTCATGTGATGGAAAGGGGGTGGGAACAGGTCATGTGATGAGAAAGTATTAGTAAGCAAGTGGAAAATGAAATTTGGAGTCTCAAGAACGTAACAGGCAGACTACTCCCAACTCTGGCACATCTCAGTCCAGGTCCTCTGGCAACAACCCTTGCACTTCCGCTCCAAGCACTACTCAGTTGAACACTATGGCTACTGCTCCGACAATCACCTATGTTGTCATTCCTGGAGGCCTGTCTGGTATCAAGATGGATGAAACACTAGACACCAAATCGGGCAATTGGACTTCTTGGTCTTGCCTCATGAACTACCTTAGTCAGATGGTTGACATCAAGGAGTATGTCGGTGGCACTCTTCCATGCCCCGACCCTATGTGTGATCCCATCAGAACCAAGAACTGGCACTACAATGACACCTGCACTCAGATGTGCATTACCAACAATGTCTCCAACAAGCTCAATGTTCACACTGAAGGCTGTATCAGTGCCCACAAGATGTACAAGATGCTTAAGGGCATGTTCAAGACTCCTTCCCAACAAGACTATACTGAGCATCTTCACATCATCTTTGAGACTAGAGCTACTGAGGGCTCTAATATTCTGGACCATCTCACAAAGCTCAAGCAAACCTGGAACAAAGTCCACATCTTTAGCAAGAAGTGCAAACTAGAGGACGACGTGCTCTTCAAGCATATCATCGCATCCATGCTTCCACACTCTTGGAACAAGTACACCAAGCCTTACGTCCAGGGCTGTGTCGATGAGACCAATAAGGACCCGAACAAGCTGGTTGACAGCCAGAGCCTTATAGGCATGATCAAACAAAAGTACAAGGCTGATGAGTCCCATAGGAAGAAGGAGGGGACCACCTCTAAAAATGGTAATGGTAATGGAAACCACACTAACAGCTCTTGCAACTCGAATGCGAACCGCACCAACGGCTCTTTCAACGACAATCGTACCCCTCATAAGGAGAAACACTGCAATCATTGCGGTAAAGACAGACACTGGACTTGGAAGTGCCGTTATCTAGACAAGCCAAAGTGCAAGGGGTGTGGGAAGTTTGGTCACACCAAGAAGGACTGCTACTCCAAGCCAGGCAATAAATGTCCCAACAGTGGCAAGGACAGGGATGGCGCAAACAAGCATGCCAAGCGTGAGGCCAACAATGCTGATGCCAATAACACAAGTGATGCCAGCAATGTGGACAACACCACTGAGGCGAATATTGCTGAACAAGGCGACGATGAGATGGAAGGGGAGCACAAGATCATACAAGGCGAGCATCACGCTATGAATGCCGAGGAGGAGGCAAATGCTGTTGACAAGAATGTGTACAATAATAACGGAGAGTACAGTGATAAGACCCCCCTTTACAATGAAAACAGCAATTTGATTTATGATTGGCTGACAGATTTGGGAACAACTTCTCATATCATGCATTGATGCGATGCATTTGCCACATATGAGCCAATAGATCAGACTCCTATCAAAGGCATTGGCAGTGTAAAGACATATGCCGTAGGTAAGGGAACAGTCTTCCTGAACTCCAAATGTGACAGAAAAAACCATACAATTGAACTGCAAGATGTTCTACATGTTCCCAGTAATCAAAACAACCTGCTTGCAGCAGGGAATTGGGAGCAATGCAGACAGTACTTTCTTGGATGCTATTCAAAGTTTACACTTTTCACAAATAAAAATGTTGCCATTGCTAGAGGCGTAAAACTAAGCAATAACTTATACAGGATGAGGTTTAAACTTGTTCCTATAACCACACCCAAAGACAATAAGTACTCATTCCACACAAATACATCTGCGCTGTCTTGGGAAATGTGGCACTGACACTTTAGCCACGTTGGATATTCAGGCTTGCAGAGGTTGTTAGACAAGTCGATGGTCAATGGTTTTCATGTGGATATGCGGTCCCCAAGGCCTGATTGTGTGGTGTGTACCAAGTTGAAACATGCTGAAAAACCCTATGGATTAGCTGAAAAGAAAGACACCAAACTTGGTGAACTCACACATGTGGACGTTTGGGGAAAGTATGAAACCGCATCCATACACAGAAGCCACTACTATGTGGTCATGATTGACAACGCTTCGCAATACATCACAGTTGAATTCCTGAAAAAGAAAAGCCAAGCTGGCAAGAAAATAATAGAATATATGACTCACCAAATGGCGCAAGGCAGAAGCCCATGCATGATAAAGATGGATAGAGGAAGCAAGTTTGTTAACAAAGAACTGAAGAAATGGTGCCACTCACAAGGTATCTGCTTCCAGATGACTGCACCATATTCCCCTTCCCAGAACAGAGTTGCCGAACAAATGAATTGAACGTTAGGTGAACTTGTATGAACAATGTTGATGGCCTCAAAACTGCCACAATTCCTATGGGAACCTGCAATTGCGCATGCTGCATATATACGCAACCATTCATATACTTCCGCAAGACCGGAAATAACACCATATCAGTTGTGGAATGGGAAGAAACCAAATGTTACGCACCTAAGAGAATTCAGCACACCTGTATGGATATTAGCTCAAGGGCAAAATGTGCAATGCAAAATGATGCCAAAGTCCCAACGAAGAGTCCTAGTTGGATTTGACAATGGATCAAAATTAGTTAAATATTTTAACACACCAACAAGAAACATACTCACTTCAAGAAACTATAAGTTCTTGACCCTAACCAACCCATCCCCACCAGAAGAAGTGGCAGTAGACCCTCCTGGTGATGAGGGGGAGGCAAACCTTCCCAGAGATAAGGGGGAGGAGGGAAAGAAGGACACTTGGAGAGACACCCAAAACAGAGCAAAGAACCCAAGTCAGAGTCTGAAAAGAAATCCAAAGAAAAGATCAGTGGACACAGACATCGATCCAAGAGAACCATGAAGAACTAGAGGAATAAAGAAAGATTACCAATATTTGCACAACCCCTTCCCAGATGAGGAGGAAGTGGGAATCGCATGCGTTGACAAAGAAGAAGCATATGTTGTCATACCTGACGATGATTGCCATAGCCTTTGCCAAGTGAGAGGATCCGAAGACTGGAATGAGTGGGAACAAGCCATGCATACAGAACTAGATCAATTACACCATATGGAGACATGGAAACTTGTCAAAAAGTCCCCAGGAGTGGTCCCCATAGCGAATAAATGAGTCTACGCCAAGAAGCAAGACAAAGAAGGCCAGATCATAAAGTACAAGGCATGATTAGTCGCCAAAGGTTGCACACAGAGACCAGGACATGATTACCTAGAGACACATTCTCCTGTCATCTGAATGGAATCCATACAAGCGATCCTTGCAATAGCTACAATGCGTAAACTCCACATATATCATGTTACGTTCTCAAGGTTCAAATTTTCATTTTTCACTTGCTTACCAATACTTTCTCATCACATGATCTGTTCCCACCCCTTTTCCATCACATGACTTTATCACCTGACCGATTACCTATCGTTCTTACCATGTGATTCCTCTTTGGCTGTGCACATGACTCACATTGACTCCAACCCAGTAGTACGTATCCTGGGTTTCACGCGTGAGTCAGTTCGACTCGGAATGACTCCATATTTTGTACAGTGACTCATTACTAGTACGGGTACTAGTAGTATTAGGCTCGAGTCATGGCAGCTGCCCAGATGTATATAAGTCGACCTTATATCCTAGAGTTGGGCCTTAAGCCTGACTTGGTTTAATCCCAAGTGTTGTAGCTTCCACAGTGCCTTCAGTTTTCGCCCGCACTTCGTGCAAGTCGTCTCGAACGTCTTCGAGACTCTCCTCTACATCTTTCATTATCCCCACTAGTGTCTTGCACACGTGCAGACTACTCATATCAGCGTATCCAAGGGTCAGCGTTAGCTACCTGTTATCCCTTGAAGTACAAGTCCCGCCACTGTCATACAAACTCGTGCACGTCGCACCTTAGGGTCCTTGGCCCTTAACACATCAGATGGACATAAAAGGTGCATACCTAAATGGGAAACTGAAGGAGCATGTATACATGAAACAGCCTGAGGGATTTGACAATGGAACTGGGCGAATATGCCAACTAATAAAGACCCTATACGGCTTAAAGCAAGCTGGGCATGAATGGAACATCAAGTTCAATTCAAAATTAACAAAGCGCAAGTACAAGTGTTTGTTCTCTGATCCCTGCATGTACATATTCCATGTCAGGGACGACTTCTCAATTGTAACAGTATGGGTTGATGATATCCTTATATTTGTGACATCAATTGAGCTTAGAGACAAGACAGTAGCCGATATAGAAGCCAAGTGGGAAGTAACCAACATTGGCAAACCCACGAAGATTGTCGGGATTGAAATAACAATGACGTCAGACTCAATCGCCATCTTGTCCAAGCAATACATTGAGTTGATCTTGCGGAAAGAAGGAATGGATGGCTCCAATTTCATGAGCACACCATTGGATCCAAACATCGCACTTGTCCCAAATCCAGAAGGAGAGAACAGAAGTCGCAGCAACTCTTTTGCAAGATTGCTTGGAGAATTACAATATATTGCAAACACGATGTGCCCTGATATTACCTACACAGTAAACAGGCTTGCATCATACACAGCTAACCCAAGCCTACAACACAACATAGCAGTTAAGCAAATCCTAAGATACCTAGCAGGGACACAATCCCATGGCATAGTGTATAAGGCACACCCCCAGCAAAAGAACCTTTACGGATATGCAGACACCGCATACAGCAATGCAGACAACAGAGGATCAACCATGGGTTATGTCTTCCTTGTTGCTGATGGTGCAATAACCTGGTGCTTGAAGAAGCAGATAGCTACAGCTTTATCTTTGACAGAGGCAGAATACGTAGTGCTCTCAGAATCTGTGCAAGAGGCCTGCTGGCTAAGGAGCTTGTACAATGAGCTCAGACTCCTGCCCAGAGAATTACTGACACTAGTGCTTGGGGACAATGAGGGAGCAATTGCGATGATGAAGAACCCGCAGTTCCATAAGAGATCAAAGCACATAGAAATCCATTGGCATTGGGTATGAGAACAAGTTCAGCAAGGTACCATAAATGTTGAAAGTTGCTGAGATCCAGAGCAAATGGCAGATGTCCTGACAAAAGCTTTACCTTATCCAAAGCATAAGACGCACGTAGAGGGCATGGGACTTGCACCTGTTTGAGGGGGAGTGTTGAGATCAGTACAGATTGGCGGAGATAGAGAGATCGGATAAGCAAGCGGGAGCAAGTACTCCATGCCCACTCTCCACCTACGAATGCTGATATCACTCAAATACATGCTGCTATCACGTGAAACTATTATTAACATTACACTATCATCAGTATATAAGATAGAGCGTAGGATTACCAATAGATCATCCAAGAGCAAGTGGGCATATCCCACTCCATCACTACTGCGTGCCTTCTCACATCTCCCTTTACTCTTTGCATCTGCATGCTTAACACCTCATACATCAAATACAAACATGGTGAGCAACTGATGGAACCAAGCTGGAATAGGTTTGGTGGGCTCTGTTGAATAGACTGCCTGAGCATAGATGGGGAATGAATAGGGGACATCAAGTGGTCCATGTCGCAAGCGGTACTTGTGCCCCCCAGTCTCGGTTACAAACCTGTAACTTCAGCACCATGTGACTGTGGGAACATATCACATGACCCTACATGTGACTCATCACATGACCCCTCTGCCACTTGTACATCACGTGACTTATCAGCACGTGACCCTGGGAAGATAACACATGACCTATCAAGGAACTGGTCATCAACAATGTCACCTGACCAGACGCGCTTCGGACGTGTGTCTAACCCGTTGATCAACACGTGGCAGATCGTGGGAACGATCAACAAGACATGTCCACTAAACAATCAACGAACACGCGACGTGACTCAATCAACGAACATGCGACTCATTAGGGCTAGACCCTAATCGAGATGTATAATGTAATCCGCAGTTACTGCGTATCGACTGCGCAGTCCCCCGTTACCTGTAATTGTACCTACCCTAAACTGCACACAGACCACCCTGTATTAGTATATAAGACCTACAAATTTAGGTAAACAGTCCTTAGACTGTTCTCTTGTCAATCCCCACACTGGAGCCTTTCAAAGCTCCCTCATCGTCAGTAGCTCGCCCCTTGTCTTCTACAGTCTACTCCGTCCTGCCTCTCCTTGTCTTCTGCCTCTTCCTCCTCAACGTCTCCTTGCTGCTCCTTTGGATCAGTCACCTTCAACTCCGTGCCGTTGTCGAGTCTTGCTACCCATAAAAGTAGTGAGTTCCCGACATTAGAACAGTCTCTTAAAGTTGAAGCTGACTGTTTGGAAGTGTCCTCACCTTCCCTCTCCGTCGCCTCTTGGTCTGACTTGAATGCCGTCTACCAGGAGAACTCTGCCACCACCCTTGAGGTCGTCAACAACGTCCTCAACAGTCCCCACAACACTTGGAATTATCCAAGTCCCGGAAGCCCCCGTCTCCAGTACCCCCCTAGTTCTACATCATCCCCTGTCATCCCCTGGTCGCCCACCGTTGCCGCCAGCCCTGAGTTCATCGTCCCCGGTTTCCCCTTCCTTGCACCCACTGGCCCTGGCCCCTACAACGTTTACATCCCACAGTCCCCACAATACTCCACCTTGTCCGCTAGCACCAGCATCACCCTCGCCAACCCAGACACCCTCGAACCCACCCCCATTGATCTCAACCCCTACGTGGTCCGCTCGCCATCACCATCTACTTCCGAGCCCACTGAGGAGGCACTTCACGCTGCCGCCAAGTTTGATCTTAGACAACTTGGAGAAGAAAACGCTGCCCACGTTGTCCGCCTTGCCCAAGCCGAGCTTGACTCCCTCCTTCCCCCACTCACCCAGGACAGTTGGAGCCACCTTCAGCTCACAGGTGACTTGGTCGACCACATCTCACTTGAGGACATTCCCCTCAAGAACATCCCCCCACCCGTCTTTACAGCCCCCATTGCCGCCATCCCTTCCCCTGCCCTGTCATCACCCGCTCCTCTCCCTGTCCAGATATTTCACCCGACAGTCGATGTCGGTCCCTTCGAATACCTCTTCGCAGCCCCGCCTTGCCTCCCTGCCAATGGACACCCTCATCAGTACATGGTCCACTACAAGCAGGGTTGTCATATTTGGTTCTTGTCTGAGGAACTCGTCAACAGCCAATTCCTCAGTTACATCCCCTGGGCCCAAGACCTCAACACCGCCGCACCCCCATACTTTGTCACTCCCTTCCGCGCCGATGCCCACCACTCCATCCATGTTCACTCCGACGGCACCCTCCCCCTGGTCCACATATGTGCCAAAGTAGGCAAACACCTGTGGTCCCCCAAGTTCCCCTTTGGCTATATTGAGACCACCTTTTTGGACTCAATTAAGTTTGTGTTTTCTCGTTTCCCTCCCCTTTGGCTCACTCACTTTGAAGGAGCCCTCGTCCCCCTTGTCGTGTATGACTTCTTAGACGGTCGTACAGCCATCCTCTGCGGACACTTACATTTTACCAAGCAGGGGATTTTGTTTATTAACCGCAGCATGCGTATTATGGACTTACTTCGCACGGACCCCCAGTTTTCTTGCTTCGTACCTACCCCCCATGTCCCAGCTAAACCTTTTGATTTCATTACACCACCCTCAGACGACCCTTTGTAATACTTATTAGTAAGTTACAAAGGACTTATCAGTGTAAATAAATCAGAGGTTTATTCAACTCTTTTGGTCTGTCTTAAGTGGCCAACTTTCGTGAAGAAATCTTAAGACAAACTTATTCAAGAATCGCCAATCTCCAGGAACAAGTCCAACTTACATATTGGAGCAAACATCACTTGGTTCCTCAAGATCTCTTAGACATCCTTCCCTTTGGTCGAATCTTCAGCGCTCAACGCTTTTATCATTACATTGATTACCAACTTGTCGACATCCTTAACGCAGCAAGATGTTGCACTGCATATTGGCAACTCTCTGGCACCCATAACTTTGACCAATCCCCAGCCACCCAGATCTCCTTGTTCTACAACGAAACCTTTTTCTGGCACTACTTCGTCCCATCACACAGGCCAGAAATTATCACGCAGATCCAAGCCAGACACAGAATCAGATTTCTATCTAGATTTTTCGTGTTGGAAACCAAAGTTGAAGTGGAGTTTAACGAAATTCAACTCCAGACAAATCCAAGCGGAGAATTCACTTCAACTAACCTATATCAGTTCATCTACAGCAACAAACGAATCCTTACCTATCAGTGGAACAACCACGCCTGGACCACAGACCTTCTTACCCCACATACAAGTCTCATCGATCCCCCTTCCCACTTTACCCTCCCCATCACCCAGCCAAATACCCAGGGAAGAGACACTGAATACCTGGAACGTTTCCAGCAGATCCTCTTGGAACCAGATCTTCTCACACTCAATTCATCATATCATGACAGCGTGGACAGTACACTACCCCCCACTCTGGTTGGTACCCCTCAATCCAGTCCCCCAAGTACACCTGAGTTGGTATATCAGCGTGCCCAAGAGATCACCTTTTCGAACAACGACCCGGATCTTTGTTTCTGCAGAATCGACCTTTGTCATTGCGATAGTTGTTACCCCAGAACCCCACCCACCCCACTTGGAATCCACCTCTGGGACCCCCGACTCTTCAGAACAGGACCTATAGAAGGTCTCCATTACAACCAACAACCTGGCCAGTCCACATAACCGGAGAAATCACTCAGCCCCAGCCCAGGAACAAGGACACTTCATACCCTCTAACGAAAGAGGAAGACATAGACTCCGCCGCACCCAGAACTTTGTTGACTGACGACCCCAGCCCATTCCCTCTCCCCAAGTTTATAGAGAACCAACCCCACCCCCAAACCCTTTCACGGTACCAGTAACACATCACATCCAAGAAGTCCTACACAGACCATATAATGTGTTGCCAAGAATCGAACAACCACTGCCCCCTACTCCCCATAGTCACCACACCAGTGTCTCAGGAAATTCAGACCTAGTTGGAGCCACATCACAGATCTACCTACCGGAAGTTATCTATCTTGGCGTTACTGCCCCTACAAGAAATCACACAGAGCTCCACATCTTCAAGCAACATTGTTTGTTCCTCTTACAGAATCGTACGGAGAAACATATTAGCCACCCCTTGACAGAGTTACAGACTATCACTCCACATATCGGGACCTTTAATAAATTCTTTTGGAAATACCATACTTCGATCACAATCAACGGTATTTTAGAAGATTATAGAGGCATTACCCATCATAGTGATACTAGAACTCCTTGTCTGGTTAAAGTGTGTACGATCTTCTATAGTTGGGATAACCCCAGTTACACAGTCACCCTTGCATGACCTTGTGGCAAACTATCCTTGATAACTTTCCAACCAAAGACCAACTAGAACTTACAGAAGAAGAACAGGCATATATACCAGTCTACGCCACTAACACCTTTGCCGCAGACTATAAAGACACTAGGTGTCCCTTCGCTCTTTTTCAAGAACCAGCTATCTGGTGTAAAGAAGTAGGAACTATCTGGAAATTTACTTCAGATAACTCCGAACTTACCACAAGGAAATTTCGATTCCTCATTTCACACCTTGACGAAGTTGAAAATTTCGACTTTGTACAACAAACCACTACCTACAATGGCAAGCAAATCAAGTGGGATACACTATACCCCAAGTGGAAGTACCTCAACAACCAAAAGGTACATTTCCAAAGTCCTAGTACTTCTGAAGCAGAAGAAACCAAGCCTTCTATCCCCAGAGAATTCGAGAAAGAAGAAAGCGATAACTCCGAAGAATCTGATAACGCAGACAAATCTGACGAGGAATCTACACATAGTAAATCCTCCACCAATGAAGACACACTCAATGTTAGCAACTTACTACAAGAAGCTGAAACAAGGATCGTTGCTACCCTCCAGAAACTCACCAGTCGTGTTAAGGCCCAAGGACCTTTAAGGTGCGACTTGCATGAAGTGGTGGTGACGAGTAACGATGACTGGAGTGTCTTTGACAACGTCAAAGACCTGAGAGGGATTTATGAATGGTAGAGGGAAGTCGAACGGTAGAGTGAAGACTTTCAAGACGTTTGGATTGGAAACCAAGTCAAGCTTAGAGCTTTGACTTGTAACTACTGGCTGGTTTATATACATGAGGAGTCTGAGGCTATGCTATGCTTACTATAGCTAAGTATGAGTCGAAACTAATACAGGGATCACTTGGAATGAGTCAAGTAAGTACGAGTCAGAGAATGCGCAGTTGCGCAGTAACTACAAGTCATATCGAGTCTGGAAATGAGTCAGGACAGAGGTACAGTAGATGCGCTGATGCGCTCTAATTCGGGGGCCGGGAGATGACGATACGAAGGGCGCATAAGCGAACGAGTATCGGATCACATATGTATCTGCTTTTGGTAATCTGCTTTGATGAGAGTCTGCTTACTCTAGCAGCATAGGAGGTGACTCCGTATTTGGATCTTGATCGGATCCCACAGACCGGGGACTTGGTAGGCTTTGGTAATCAGGAGTGGCTTGGGCGCTAGGGTTGTTCGGGGATGTCGGAGATGTGACTGATGACGTAATGGGTGTATAGGTCCCATCATCGTGACGTTGGCGTTTAGGTGCTGAGGTCTCACTACTCGGGGAGACGGGCCGGGTTATACTAGTAGGCGGGGATGGCTGACTAAGCCATGCTTTCCATGGCGGTGAAGGCTGCTCGTTGGCTTCTAACTTGTAGACGTTAGAGCCAGATGGTCTGGGCTGGTATGGCACATGTGGTGGGCTAGGACTGCGGTCCCTCATAGGACTGTCTCCATCGCTGTCTGTAGCGGGATCTGTGGTCATTGGTGCGGGCTCTATGAAGTATTCCATAGAGGAATGTTGGCGCGTGTGAATAGGCCACGTGATCGGGATGGCTGGTATCGCTTGGCTGAAGGAAGTGGGTAGTGGGGGTGTGCGTGCTCTGGGAAGTACCGATGGTGGTGCTATTGGTTGGGATATATTCTGAGGGGTTTGTGTGGTTGGTGCGGGAGGTACGACGGGTCCTGAGGGTGCTTGGGGTAGGGAGTAAAACGAAATTTTGGATGGATTGTAACAAGTCGCCCTAGCACCCCTAGTCCCCAAGGAACCCCTTCCTGTCCAACGAGTACACTTCCTGGAAGCTCCAAACTTTCAATACCAAAAGAAAGTTCACTTCCTACTCCACCCATGTCCAAAGGCAAAACAAAGGAAGAACCTTTACCCCAGACCCTTACCAGCTCTTTGAGATCCCCACAAACCACTCCAGTACCCGCCACAACCTAGTCAGAGACACCACCTGTACCGAAGGGAAACCCCAAGTGAATACCACCACAGATCCCTTCTCACTGGCCACATTCAGGAAGAACAGGCCCACCACAGAGACCACCTAGTCCCCCAGCACCACCCCCACCCCCAGTTATCATGGCAGGAAACATTGCGACTCCCAAACTCTTGGGAAGTACCCCTGATCCCTATGATGGGAACCCAACAAAGGCCCAAGCCTTTTGGAACACCCTGGCCAATTATTATACAATGAACGACGCAGTCTACAATACTGATGACAAGAAAGTACCAGCAGCATTGACCAATTTCAAAGCTGGTACTTGTGGAGGAGATTGGGCCAGCGACCACATCACTGACGCTCTAGCTGCTAATCCAACCAATTATGGAACATGGGCCCAATTCCAGACAGCCTTTCAGAAACAATTCATCCCTCCCGAAGTCCAACAAGAAGCTATTAAAGGGATGCATGACACATACATGGGCAACCGAGAATTTAATGACTGGTACCAAGATTGGACCCACCATGCTTGACGATCAGGCGTTGATGACAATACCAAGATGTATGCATCCAGACGATGCATTAACTTGGCACTCCAACAGAAACTAGTTGCCCTATCACCCCAGCCAGCCACACTCCCAGATCTTGTCGACAAGGCTCAAGACCTGGATCGTTCCTTCCGCATGTTCACGCCATGGTCCTATACACCCTCTACAGGAGGAGGACACGGAAGAGGTCATTTTACCCCTTGAATTCGAGCAATTGAAGAAGAAGAACCTACCACGGAAATAAATGCAACACGCGGACATGGTCAATTCCAAGGATGTAGCTGTGGAACCTTGTTTTGTTGAGGAAAGCTCTCCCCTGATGAAAGGGAACGCCGCTTCAGAGAGAAACTCTGCATGTACTGTGGCAAACCAGGACACATTGCCACCAATTGCAACTTGGGCAAATGCCCCAGGACCTCATTATGTCAAATGGACTCTATCCCGGACGACAGCATGGATAAAATGAGTATCCATGATAACATGGAAGCAAACAAGTTGTCCACCAATCATTTTGCGCCTATCACCAACATGGATGTCATGGACACCACCCTCAAGACACTATCCGTCTTCAAAACGGACCTCTTGGACATTGATGTGGCCCACATCAATCACTTGTCTTTTTAGCGCACTCTCCTGTTGCATTGTCAGTGAGAGTTGTACCACCATCCCGTTGTGATTCTAGCAATCTCCGAAATCTCCAAGTTCCCAAGACTCCCCATGTACCAATAGATACAATTCAGAATATACGTTTCCCGTCAATTCGGGTTAAAGTTCGAATCATATGCCACAGGAGAAAAATCGATGCTCATGCAATACTTGACAGTGGAGCTGAAGGCGTCTACTGTAATATCTTGTTTATCAACGCACACAAGATCCCCACAAACCCCCTAGAGAAACCTATTTACCCACGAAACGTCGACGGTACCTTAAATAAGCAAGGACCAATCTGCCATACTGCCATCCTGCAAATGGAGATGGGCGAAGAACACAAGGAAACCACAGAAATGGCCGTAACCAATATCGGACGGCATGACATACTCCTAGGAACCGACTGGTTCAGGGCACACAACCCCCAGATAGACTGGGCAAAGAACAACTTATGCCTCGACCGCTGCCCTACCTCTTGTTACCCAAATTATCTGGACGAAACGTCGGAACTCGCGTAGCTCCTTCCAATAGAAGACTTGGAAACCTACTATGATGACCTCCTCGAATCCAACTACCAGGGCATAGATCCAACACAATGCATTATGGCCCATCTACATGGAGAATTTAACGACATGATATGTGAATCGGTGGTTTCGTCCACAATGTCACCATCCAAGATAAGCATAGTTGCGTCGCAGTGCAATATGGCTACAAACAAATTGGTGGTTATGCCCACGATGTTGAAAATATAAAGAACAGGACTGGTGGTTACGTCCACGGTGCCTCCCAAGACAGCGTCACGGCACGCTTCCCCACGATACGGACTGGTGGTTACATCCACGATGCCTCCCAAGACAGCATCACGGCATGCTCCTGTCCAAGCAGAACTGGTGGTTTCACCCATGGTATCTTATATGAGTGCGGCATGGCATGCCCTTAACTATCCCAAACCGGTAGTCGCTTGAACTATGGTGTCAACTACTCTAGCCAAAGCAGAACAACCAAAGAATTGAAATACCCCCCGAATTCCATCAATACGGCAAAGTCTTCTCAGATGAAGAAGCACAGCAACTACCCAAGCACCAGCTGTGGGATCACAAGATAGACCTCATCCCAGGCATGGAAATGAAGAAAACCACAATTTATCATCTTACACCTATCGAGAAAGTTGCCCTCAAAGAATACATTGAAGATGGCCTAAAACGAGGCACACTTTGTCGATCCGAAGCACCCCACACATGCTCCTTCTTTTTCATTGACAAGAAGGATGGCAAATTACAACCAGTACAAGACTATCGCCCACTGAATGCGATTACTGTTAAGAATGCAGCTCCAATCCCACTTATCCCCAAACTTGTCAACAAACTATTGGGAGCACGATTCTTCACCAAGTTAGACGTACGATGGGGATATAACAATATCTGAGTACATAAAGGCGATGAATGGAAAACGGCCTTCAAGACACCTATGGGATTATACAAATCCACAGTCATGACCTTCGGACTATGCAATGCACCCACGACATTTCAGACATTTATGGACATAGAATTTGGTCCATTAATCAAAGAAGGACATGTAGTCATCTATCTTGACAACATCCTTATCTACGCAACCACAATCACGGAACTTGTCTATTGGACACACAAAGTTTTCCAACTTTTACTCAAGTTGGACCTCTACCTTTGACCCACCAAATGCTCTTTCAACCAGACATTGGTTGAATATCTAGGTTTAATCATCTCCGAAGGCGAACTACACATGGACCCTGTGAAACTCAAGGCAGTGCAGGACTGGCCTAAACCCAAGAAAGTCAAAGACATACAACAATTTCTAGGATTTTGCAATTTTTACCGTCGTTTCATGCAAGATTACTCCACAATGGCACGACCTCTCTTCGACCTTACAAAGAAGGACACTCCGTGGGCATGGACCCATTTACAAGAAACCGCGTTTACTGCGTTACAGCACGCACTTACCTCCGCGCCGGTCTTAATCCTACTGGACTACGACAAGCCATTCACCCTGATTACTGATGCCAGCAACTACGCCACAGGCTCAATTCTGGAACAAGACGATGCATTAGGATGGTCGCACCCAGTCGCTTTTTACTCCAAGTCCCTCCAGCCAGCCAAACATAACTACAAAATCCATGACAAAGAACTCCTGGCTATCATTCATGCTCTCAAGCATTTCCGTCATCACCTCCAAGGCAGTGCCCACCAGACAAAGATATTTTCAGACCACGCGAACCTCAAGTACTTCACCACGAAACAAACGCTCACACGTCGCCAAGCACGGTGGTCCCTCTTCCTTGGCACTTTTGACTACGTTATCATCCCCAAGCCTGGCAAAATTAACAAGGCAGATGCACTGTCCAGGCGTCCAGATTATAAAGAGGGGATAGCATCTGAGAATGCGGAAACAATTTTGCTCACACCGGAAAAATTCCTACTCAAGCCAGAGCAATTCCATATATGGGCACTACATAACATGGCAATCCCTACGGGGATCAACGAAGAGCTCAAGGAAGCTATACAAGAAGCAATAAAGACAGACACATTGACAGGCCAGAAACTCAAAGATATCCTCACTAGTGGCCCAAGACAAGTAAACAAAGGATTACAAGAATGGAACTACAAAGATGGCCTAATCCTTTACAAAGGATTAATATACATTCCAAAGACAAAGAACAAAGAACTCAAATGAAGAGTCACCCAACAATTTCATGACAACCTAATGGGACACCCAGGACAATGGAAAACCATCGAACTAATCTCACGCGAATATTGGTGGCCAGGCATTACTGAATTTGTCAAAGCCTATATACGAGGATGTGCCACATGCCAAACTACAAAGATATGGCCACCAACCAAAGTACCAATCAAGCCCAACAAGATCCCTGAAGGGATATGGGAAACAATCACCATGGATTTCATCGTAGACCTCCCAGTATCACAAGGATATGACAGCATCCTCACAGTCATTGACCGTCATAGCAAAGCCATCATTCTATCCCCCTGTCATAAAACCATCATGGCTGAGCAAACGAGCCAACTACTAGTAGACAATGTCTGGAAAAGAACAGGCATTCCCAAGGCGATCATCTCTGATCGAGGACCACAATTTGCTGCACAAGTAACACAAGAATTATGGAGAAAGCTCGGAATCAAGCAGAAATTGTCCACTGCGTTTCACCCTCAAACTGACAGCGAGTCAGAACGAGTTAACCAAGTTATCGAGCAATACCTTCGTATCTGTGGAAATTTCCAACAAGACAATTGGACCACACTCCTCCCCATTATTGAATTCGCACACAACGCACAACCGCACCGCAGCACCCATAGATCACCCTTCGAAGTCTGGTATGGCTTTCAGCCAACCTTTAAACCACCCTTGCAACTACAGACCAGACTACAAAGTGTGGATGACTGCATCCAATACCTAGAACAAATACGCAAAGAAGTCACTGCAGCACTTATGATCGCGGCTAAAGAAATGCGAAGCGGAGGACCTGAAGAACTATCCTACACATTCCACAAAGATGACCTAGTACTCTTGGAAGCCACAAATTTACAAACGACACACCCTAAAGCGAAACTCGCTCCACAACATTATGGACCTTTCAAGGTCATATGGGCTTCACCTACGAATTGCAAACTGCAATTACCTGAGACTATGAGGGTTCACCCAGTCTTCCACAACTCATTACTGAAACCCTATCACAAAACACAAGCACATGGACCCAATTTCGAGCGACCCCCTCCAGAAATCGTTGGAGGAGAAGAAGGACATTACGAAATCGACAAAGTCCTTGCAGCACGTCCCACACGAAATCGCAAGAGCACACAGTACTTCGTCCACTGGAAAGGCTACACAGACGCAGACAACTCATGGATCCCAGCTGGAGAACTAACACACGCCAAAGAACTAGTCGCCGAAT
>Ga0307510_10003445_pt1 | contig 18454 bp, 12 predicted proteins | sample 12_EM_MG_FD_207224 | JGI IMG/M metagenome (GOLD analysis project Ga0307510, IMG submission 207224) | Populus trichocarpa ectomycorrhiza microbial communities from riparian zone in the Pacific Northwest, United States - 12_EM | ecosystem: Host-associated > Plants > Roots > Unclassified | place...
GCCTCAGATTTCATATATTGTGCTGTCACTCCAGCCAGCATGGAAGAACCCAGTTATCAAGGCGAAAGACGCCCGCCACCGACTCGGACCCTTATCTGTCTCATGATCCGTCACACCCTCATACAGTAAGCCCAGCTCACTTTTAGCTTTTTCTAAGAACCATTTGAGTACCTTCTGTATATAACTGTACGTTACACTTTATCCTTATTAATGACGATTTAAGCTTTATCAGCCATCCCGCTGTCGGCTGTGTGGGTAAATTCCCAGAAAATTCTGGTCTTACCCGTGGGCTTTCCCACTCGTTCGCGTGTAACTCACCTCACAGTCATTGGGGAAAAGGAGGGTCGTGCACCGCACAAGTCCCTCGGGTTGATTAGGACTTACCTCAATGGAGGAACATTTGACATGGGATAATATTCTTGGGTTGTGTTTTCCCCCTCAGAACTGTATCAACTTGAACATCCAACATACGGCGAATGACATATTCGAGCAACATACCGATGACCGGGCCGAAGGGTCCGTTCGGATTTCGGACCGACACAAGCTGAACCAGACTGAATGCGAATGAGCAAGCATCAAACGTTTACCTATCATCTTACAAGGCCTTTTCTTTATGATTGCACTAGTATTCATCCAAGACCGCTGGTTCACACCTCTCGCTCAGTGGATTTGAAACTCCTTCACATGACATGAATCGAACTTGAAAGTCGCGGTTGCATCTGCATTTGGCGGAGTGACCACATTTGCAGCGTCAAAACGGCGGAGTTCGACACTGGCAGGTAACGCAGGTTACAATCAAAAGCGGTTGGCTACTAGCTGAACTACAGTCCCGCTGCTCGTTCTATTTACTATGGTACGACAGATACAAATTGCTAACTGCAATATTTTAAAAAGGAATTTCCTTGGGATATCTTTTCATCTGCTCGACTCGGCATGCTAGTCGTGGTGGGCTTTCTTGTGAGAACGGCCCCAGGGGTTCTTCAACCACTCCTGCTCCCCCAGCTCCAATGCCCTCTCTTTGACGGCATCAACCGCAATGTTTTGAGCCGTCGAAAGAACACCATTGCCTTGCAAGCTCTTGATCCAATCTAGGACCATTTTTACGTTGTAAATTTGATATTCCTGCTCCTGAGCAGGTTGTTCGCCGCACTTCTGTTGACCTAGATGCGCCTGAAACTCATCCACGCGATTCCCCCGCCATTGGCAACCCGGATACGGACAGAAGATCCAAGATGGAAGGTGAAAGGACTGATAATGCCTGTCGAGCTCTTGCTGCCGACCGGCAGACTTCCCACATGCGACGCAAATAAATGTTTTCTGCTCGAAAGTAGAGACGTGGAGAGGATGTTTCAGGGCTTCAGCGTGAAAAAACCGTGCCATAATTGCTTACCTGGGCCGAGCCTGATTCAATGGCCCTAGTTCCAGCACCGGATGTGGTGCTATGTGTGGCGGACATGGGAGAAAGGCGCCGTAGGTGATTAGAATGGAGGTATGTCGCAGGATAGGATATTGTTTCTGGTCGCTCGTTATAAGACGTAGGTCAAGGGGATTAAATAGACCAAAATAGTGGCCATTTTATAGCGTCGGTCAGGATAGTTATGGGAATATTATATCGGCAAAGTGCCCTTTGCTCTGGGCCAAACGGCGCGGCAGTTGCCCGGCACCGTGCCTCGGTGTCAGACATGAGACGACGAGAATGGGCCAGCCCGATAATTTATGTTTGAAATGGTTGGACGGGGCTTTCCGGAGAGGAAATAAATAGGCAGGCGGAGTAGAGGCGCGAGGCGTGTCGTATTAAGTGCTTGGTCATGCAGACGCTGGCGTCACGCCGCTAGGCGGCCTCGGTGGGAATCCTGGACGATTGAACAGAAAACCCAACCTTAACTATCATGCTGAGCAGTAGTATATATATCCACGACAGAGGCCGTGCAACCACGTTGCTGAGGATAGTTATACTCGCAGGCTGTGTCAGTCGGCGGTTCGATCTGCACAGAATATTTCATCTCTCGGGAATGTGGACGGCTCATCGTTGTGTCATCCGTAAATGTGCCAAGCCTTTGCCAAAAGGCTGGTTCCAGAGTGCCTGCGGGGGTGTGTGGTTCTGAAACCCACAACTTGGATTCGTTCCTATCAGAATTCAGTAGTGATATCGTGACGATACTGGAGGAGTCGGGGCCTTCAATTACGAAACGCACAGTATGCAATTAATCGCGCATAGTATAATTCAAATAACCAATTTTTGGCGAGTTGAGTTCACTTACTAGGCTGTAGCCGATGGCGCTTGGTGCTTTGTCCGCGTTATACCAAGTTCCAGTCAGTCACCGACGTTTGAGCCATTTAATTTTCCCGTCTTGGCGAGTGAACAGACTGGCGAGGACCCGCGGCTTTTGCTAAAAGGGGTTCTCCGGCACGTCTCTGATCATTTGGTCAGCGTGCTACCAAATTCAATTTGCGCTCGTTTCTTCGTTCTGGGGTCGAAGGGGGGGGTCTGCTAAGGGTCTTAGCTAAGTCAAACGATCCTACTCTCATACAAAGCAGAACAGGGCACCTTCATATATAGTCGAGAAAGGAAAAGAGACTGGTCCAGGAGAGTTCCCCTGTGTCGCGTTACATTCAATACTGCCATCGTATCACTAATCAGTCGAGTTGCCTGAAGCGGCAAGCATTTGTCCGCCAGAGCCTACTTGAGCGTCTCGTCCGCGTGGGAATTTGTGGGTGTACAGACGCATCGTAGCGTGTTGATTCGCTGGCGTCAATTGGATTTTGCGGAGTCTGAATGATCGCCTCAGGCAGACTCTGCCGAACCTGTCCGATGCGCGTTGCATCACCTTTTTTCACTGGAGGGTGCAACGACCGAGCCCCTTGATTTACCTTACAAGCTCACGTCAAGGGCCAGGCTCGGGCTGTGTAGGTTGTACGCACGCCGACAACAGAACAACACGGAAACTCACCAATCAATCATGCACTAACCATTCCAACCATTCCATCTTCATCCGCAACACGTACACCATCGACACTCGAGAAGCGAACTCAAAACACCAGAAATGACGCTGTAGCATTCTTTAGAACAATCGTCAACGGACGCAAGTATGATGAGGTTGCGGTCAACATATGAGATACATCCAGAACAGCTGCATTGCGACATGGATATTACGTTGAATGCCACAAGGCCTACTTAGTTCTAGGGTTTATATCAGTGGCGTTTTCTCTGTCAGAACTGTCACAGTGGTACCACTGACTGGCAGTGAGGACGACCCGCATCACCTGTTCACCTGTGAGGAGCACATGAAATAATCGGAGGGCATGGGTCTGAAATAATCCGAGCACATCCACCGATGTCGATATCACTTCTGGTCACCCATCGTCAAACTCAGGGCCGTCACATTAATGCACCATGCCATGGTGGAAATGCACCGCACGCCAATTACAAGGAGAGGCTGGAAAAAGAAACAACAGCAGTTAATGATATGATCAGCTACAAAAGTTATCACGTTAGCGCTTTGTGCGGTCATGAATATGTAAGTCACCACGCGCGTTCAATGTGATTTAAGCCTGTGTTCCGTAGAGAGCGCTCTGACTCTCTGAGAGTGTATCCGTGCGAATCCAAGAACAGCGTTTTTTTAATTATCTATATTTACACTGCATGCTGGCTGGCGTCTACGGGTAGTCTACATACAATGCGGAAATAACGATAACAGGTGGGGTATGTCCGGTTCGAAACCAAATGAGGACGTAGAGTTCAGAGATCGTGTGGGGTTGCTTGGTCGGACCCACCGGCCCGGTCTTGGACAGCTCATGTTCATTTTGTTCATTTCATTACCCCGGACCCTCATTATTCCCCTCAGCCGTTTAGCGATTACAGGGCACTATCCCCCAAATGTTCGCCTGTACGAATGTGATGTTCTGTGCCGCCTGCCGGGTAACCATGCGAGTGTGACGCTTGGGTTCCTTGCGCTGGGTCTTATTTTCCGGCCCTTTTTTCAACCGCCCCGTCCCCAACTCATTCCACATCTCACCTCAGGTTCATATATTACGCTGTCACGCCGGCCAGCACGGATGCACCCAGTCACCAAGGTTAATTGAAGGTAGAAGCACGTCACCTACTCAGACCTTATCTGTCTCACGATCAGTCCGTCTCATATTAGGAGCAGCTCGCTTCTATCTTTTACTTTAGTCACATTTGGGTGCGCCTTCCGTACAGAACCCTCCTTCACTTTATACATATTAGGAACGCCTTTAGCATTACCAACCAGTCCGCTATCCGCTGTGTGGGTAAATTCCCAGACAATTCTGGCGTCACATGGGGGTCTTTCCCCACTTGTTAGCGTGTAACTCACTGTCATTGGGAGAAAGAAGGAAGACTCGCAAAGCAGAAGTCCCTTGAGTTGAGTAAGCTTGACCCAACCCATAGCGGAACCTTTGACATGGGGTAATACCCCTGGGTTGTATCTCCCGTCGTTTCAACTAACTTGCATCAAGAGATTGCTTCTTCATGCAACGGACAGCGAATGACACTATCCGTGAAAATGAAACAGTCTTTCTGATAGCCCTCCCGTACCACAGTACCACCAAATGTATGCGCAATCTCCGCAGCCCCCGGCCTAGCTGCAGGTTCCAAAGCATTTCCCCCGGGAGGCATGCTCACGTCGTGCTCACTGAGCAACAGCTTGAATTCCCGTGAGTCGCCTCCTTTCCTTACCTCAATTCGACCCACCAACTTTGAGCAAATCGACACTCAAAAGACAATGATTTCTACGCCCGCTTTACCTATCCAAAAATATTTCCTGGCTCCTCATCTCTGACATACCCACTCCTGCTGCCTTTTGCGCCACCAATTGCGCCATTTCACGCGCATACAGCGCAATTCTCGTGCACCAGCCGCCGAAGCGTTTCACGTGCCGCAAATTGTCCCGCTACGATCTCAAGGATTCTTGTGAATGTATCGCGCTGCACTGCTCGGGTTTTTGAGCCACCCTCATTTTTTCAGGTGCATCTTAGGCTCCTCACGGCCCTCGCTCTATGCCCAACGACTCAGAGAGGCGTATGGTATGGGTACGGGAACTGAAAAGACAATAAGCGTCTATAAGCGTCGTTCCGAAGAACTCATGATTCTCTCCGTTCAGGGAAAAGCTCACATTATCGCATTGGGGCGGATAAGTGGAGCACAAGACATGTCAGTTATGGGCACATACAGTCCAGATGTGGACCGCCAGACATGGACCTGGCGTGGGGTATAGAGTAGCCAGCGTTCAGACAAACCTCTTTAGCCACGTACACCAGTTGCTAACCGAAAGAGGTCGTATCGTTGTGCGTAGCCAAGATGTTGAAGGCTTAAGAGCTGTTTGACAATTCCCAGCAGGAGATGAGGCCTGATGAGGGGCAGCCCTAGAGGGTTACAACCTACAGCCTACAAAATGGGTACAGTAGATGGTGTGGTTGATGCCAGTCGTCCCTCAGCGGCGCGTAAATTTAGCTCGCGGCTTCTGCCAGTGCAGCTGTCTGACTCTTACGATCCATCTATTACTCTCTGTTTATCGAGAATATGACTCCTTGAATTGAAGTATACAACAAAAAATGAAACTACTGATGTCGAAGGGCGGCCTCGGCAAGTGCGTCGTTAGAGCGTACGAAAGCAATCCAATAGAACAATCACGACCGAATAGGTAATCCCCGTGCTTACCAAATACAAATTAATTAGACGTCTGATGCTAAATTCCGTCTCCCTGAACGGCCCCAAGGATCATCCAACCACTCCTGCCTCCCTAACTCCAATGCCCTCTCCTTGACGAGGTCAACTGCAAGGTTCCGAGCAGTTAAAATAATGCTGCCTTGAGAATTTTGGATCCAATTCATGACCGTTTTCACGTTGTATATCTGGTACTGCTGCTCCTGAGCAGGTCTTGGGCCGCAATTCTGCGTAGTCAAGTGCCTTTGAAACTCATCCACGCGATCACCCCTCCATCTGCAACCTGGGTAGGGACAGAATAGCCAACACGGGAGGTGAAAAGACTGAAAGTGTCGGACCTGGTCTTGCTGACGCGTAAACGATATCCCACATTCGGAACAAACTGGCGGCTGCTACTCCGATTTCAATAGGTAGAGACAGTGAGAGTGTCGACGTGTGAAAATTAGCGCACCATACGCCAGTTCTGAGAGAAGTCGCCTCACCTGCGATGGGCCTGGTCCGGAAGAGCCTGCAACCCCAGCGAAGCCATCGATACCATTTGGTTCCATGGAATTTCTGTCGAGCGTGATGAGGAAACTGCATCCCTCGGGTGAGGAGTAAGCGTACATTCGGTGATGAAGTGATCGAGAAGTCGAGTTATCGAGCTACGGGAGTGCGAAAAAGGCTGAGCAAAAGCGAAGCCAAGTTGACGCCAAGAAAAGTTTGTCATTATTTGGGATTACTGCATGCCGTTTACGGTCAATTCAGGGCGCCCACACCATGGTGAGGCCTGCCCTGTCGAGATTCTCGGCCTCAAGACGACCTTTGGTCTAATCCAGATTAATTGATCCATGAGATCACGATCTCATTTGATCTGCCCATCCTGCCTCCGCATAAACTGGGCGACGTCAGACGGGCACTTGCATTCGACATGCTTCCCAGGATTCTGCGTATATCCCCTGTCTCCATCTGCGACACCGCCTTCAAACATCCGAGTTGATGTTTAAAGATGGTTAGTCCTCAGATTATCTTCCAGTAAAGTATTCATGACAGAGTTTCGGAGCATGCCTCGAGCCTGAGTCGGATTTCAACCCCTACGCAGGGTTGTATACTCACCACCTTATAGTCCAGTGCATAGCATGGCCCATGAGCTTGCATTCCTGGTCACGAGAGCGCGTCCAATTTCGTGGTGTGGGTCATGGACTCAACGACAGTAGTACCCAAATGACCCATGCCGTTCGGAGGCAATGAAAAGAGGACGTGGATGGCGCCAAGGCGTTTAGCAAGTAATTGGCATTTCTGAATGATGGCCCGTGTCGGACGAGCGACCTTTTTCTCTTGGTTCTCTGGAAGCGAAACAATTCATGGCCAGTGACTCACCTCTCAGACATCGTAATGAGGACATGCTACCCAAGTTCTTGTCATGGTCATCTCTCGACCCGGCTGAGTTTTCTAGGCCCTAGGCTCTTTGTATGATTGGGAAACCTGCGTAGACCTCAGTGCTGCGAAATGAAATCAACGATTATGATGGACATACTCAGTCTCTGCCCCTTTCGATCACAAGGAGCAATTGGAATCTATCTTTCCTCTCATGCAATCGATGTACGACATAGGGCCTGAGTAAAGGAGGGCTAGGACAGTGTATGTGTTCCATTCATTTCTCGAGAAGGGACAACGAGATGATGGTGGAAGAGAGGGAAGCAACACGAGGTACTGAGAGCGCCTACTGACCATGATCGAGTGGTCACGACAAAAGGAACCACGAGCCGCGTCGCGAACGGGCTTGACAACTGTCCCACTTCCTTTTCTGGCAAGGACTACCCATTCTCACCTACGAGAGCGGCCCAGAAAATCCTCATGACACCCATGTCCTTATGTATACCCATAAAAGCTAAAGCGTATTTACCCCACAAAAGCCTCTCAAGTTTCAGCTAAATCAACAACAACCTATGATGTCGCAGCTCCGTGGGGCTCCCCAATTAAATTACAGTAAATGCAAAGCAAACATAGTGGCATGGAGGAAATTGTAAACCACTGGCAAAGATAAATAAAAGTAAAATAAATTTAAAATAATGGAAAAAGTCCGACCTGGGTAGCCCACAAGCAGCCATCTCATACGTGCTAGTGACGAGATATTGGCCGTCCCATGCGTCATGTCCGCCCCCTGCAAGCAATATGTTGACCTGCCTGGGGGAGACACCTGGGACTTCCGGCAGCTTTTGAGTCCGGTCACCGGTGGGCGTCTGGATTGTATACTGTACCTGATATGGTACCGACCAGTGAAAGGGGCTTTATACTTTTACAGTGAACACCACCCATTTGACTGACTTTCGAGACCGACGTTAGAGTCAAGGCCATAAGTTGAATGGCAAACCCCTCACTAATAGATACAGTACAGGTCCACCAGCGTTTGACCGGGCGCCAACATGGGCCCTGGATATCCTGGATGGGCGCTGGGCGGTGATGGTGGGCCGCGCCGCAGCGCTGCAGCGCTTCTGTTTCACCTTCCAGAGAAGGCCGCAACACGTGGCAGTAGCTGAGGATAGCAGACGCGAATCCACCACCGAAATGAGCGAAATCCAGTACCGAGAAATATGTAAACGGCGATAGTCAATTGTCCCGAGGCCAGGCCGTCATGGTTATCTAGTTAGGCATTGCACACACCATAATCACGGCGCAAGTCTCAGTACCGTTATCATGATGCACGTTTACATAAATTACATCCATAGTTCAGTGCCAGTGCCCATGGGCCATAGGTCTCCATCACTACGATATAGACGTCGTGGGGATGGCGGTGCCAGTGGATGGCGCTTTGAATACAGCTTTTAGGAACTACTCCCGAAATGCCGCAAATCTTGGATTGGGAAATAAGTGGAGACAGGTGAACTACGTCGAGGGAAGTCTTCAAGAGGAGCGTCAGGTTGGGCCTTGTCTTTCTCGTCAATCCTAAAGTCGACACAGCGGGATGGCAGAATGAGTTGAGTCCACGTTCAAGTCGAGCAGAGAATCCTCGGGATTGATGGCGACATCTGAACTTTATTGTGGTCAGCCGCGTGCCACAACCCAACCATTGATGACAACGCTGGGTCTTCAAATAAATGACAGGATAGTTTGTTCAGTACATTTTGGGTTATGGACGTCCGACAAAAGACGAAGGAGAACAATTGGGTCATACTGGAGTTACGGTTACTCGACTCACGACTCGGAGAAGTACTACTGTGTGTGCGGATACGTCGAGTTAGGAGTAATACTGAGGATTGCCTTTACCCTTAAGTCACCTTTGTCGTGGATCGTGGAAGCTTCTTGTATTTATGTTAATTTGGTCCTGATTGTGTTGAATTGGCCAACTACGCCACATAATACAGCTCAGGTAAGCAGAAAACCCCCCGCAGCTTACTTTCGCACGAGCGTGATGACGACGTTCTCGAAGAAAAAAACAGAGATCACGTGGGCGCAGTTTTGTCGGCGTGTGCCGTATTGGGACCAAGTGTCATTGAACTTGGAATTGCTCCTTTCGCGCACTCATCGAAGCTAAATTCTGTAGCCCATATAGCCTTTCTTGGAAGTGCTCCCTGAATGATCTCTAATGATGCCTGAAACATAACTTTTTGTGTCCAAGAAGTTCCGACTCATGATGAAACAACAAACGTCCCTGTCGTAACCAGCCAATCCCACACCAAAGTACGCAATGACTGGTCACGTAAGCGTATCATTTTCTATCAGTGGTTCGTCTCATCGCAGCACCATTTGCTTTAGGTCGAGGTCGGGTTTATCGGACAATTCGGACCGACGATCAGTTGGAGCCGCATCGTGCCATGATGTGGTAACTTATGTGGTGAGGCCTTTGAGGGCCTCATCCATGGGAAATCGCAGACTACATACGACATAGTGAGTTATGTCGCTAGCAGTAAAGCGATTACGCGGGCGATGCATGGACAGGGCTGACTCCCGAGCGGGGAATTATCCAATGGGGTGCTATCACTTTTCCCTAATTGTCGACGAACGACTCGTTCTGGTACAATCCGTATTGTTACCGCAGCTGCCTTTAGGAAAGTTCAGGAAGCACGGTGACAGAAGTGTCATGAAACAATCAAACCACCTGATCTTTTTTTTTTCATTATCACGAAGGTCTAAATGATCTGAGAACTGGGGTATCTGTTAGCTCAGGGATGGTAAGCAAAGATGTCCGACAATGGTCTGGTCGCAGCCTGTTGCTTGCGGATACTCCTCCGAGTCCACTTTATGGAGGGTCCTTCCTAAATTCTACCAGGATCCTATCTCCTTGGAGATTACTGATAAGGAAGAGTAGGCTGTGACCCGATTATCATGAAACGTGAAACATTACATTTCGACCAACTATGCATCATGAAACGCAACCAGTCAGTGCTCCATTCACGTACACATACGTCAGCCGCATGGCGTAAAGGCCCACCCACATCGATCGATAACGATCCCAATGCATGTCGGAGAGACCAGTGGGGAAGGCTTGAAAGCTCACATCCTGATGCCATCGGAGCGCTGGTGAACACCCACATAACGCTGGCAAGGATTCCAGTTGACCCCGGCATGGTACGACTACGGGATCGTCAATGTGAGCATTACCAGCGGCCATTGGTCCAGCGGCATCAACAGAGGGAGGATATTCTGTGTCGCCCTTTTGTGATGCATATGTATGACCACAGTATTTCTGCTGGCATAGAACGAAGCGAAACAATGTGCCTCAGGCTTGTCTTCGTCGTCGCCAGAGTGGTCTTTGGGTCTAAGCTTGCAAATTTACGAGCCACTGGAGGGTGAGGTTGTGGGATGGGTAGTCCAGGAACAGGAATATTCTCCCTTGTATCACGAAGTGGTGCTGACAATGGCAAAGTTGAGCTCAGTGTAGGAGGAAAATGGTTGATTTTTACTCTACTGAACAGAGCGTCAACTGGATCGTCAAACGTTGTATAGCTTGTTTGGAACTGAACACGGCTGTAAACAAGCCCCAACCGTACCACACCGTGGCATATCTGCGTTCTCTGAACCTATTTGTGAACGTGCTTTTCGAGCCGTATATGTTTTTACTGGGTAAAAACGGTTACAGTTCGGAGTCCTAGACAACAGATGCTCTCATTAGCAATATCACTGAATGGCGATGAACGTACGAGATGAAGGTCGAAGCATAATTGTTTTCAGTGATTCCAGTGTCATGCTGGCACCTACAGCCCGAGGCCTCAGTACTGAGGTACTGAGGTACTGAAGGCTCGGAGTTTGGGAGGGATAATCGATCAAAGTTTCTGACATCCGGATCTGAAGCTTCAGTCCCACCCCAGACCCCATCGCTAGTTTGGATAGCCACTTACCGCTATAGCATTTACATGCCACGAAGTTGATCCGGCACTCTGAAGGCAGGCATCGATAAGTGTTGATGAAGCTGATAAACCTGCGCAGCGAGCTCACAATGAAACAGGGGTGCACTTCGTAGTGGCCAACGAGTCAAGGCAAGGAACCGTACACATACATGATATCAACTACTGTACATCTGACAACAGGAAAAAGAACATGGGTGGGGGTGAGGGGTAGAATCGCAGTACGACATTACATTTTATGAGGACCCGGCATACGTTTGGTCAGTTACTGAGGTGCAGACCTGCCGCAGCGATGTTGAGCCTTCTTTCTCCGCCCACCCCATAGATTCTTCCACTCCTCCACAAATCCTAACACCAGGGCCCTTTCTGAAACGAAATCAAGTGCATATGTTGCTGCGGTCTCGACGGGAGTGCCTTCCTTGATCCAATCCAGAACCAAATCTATTTCGTAGACGAGGCAAGGACCAACATTGGGGTCCGAGCCAGGATGCTCCCTTAGGTGCGTCTTGAAATCCTCCTTACGGTGTCCCCTCCAGGGGCAAGGGAAATGCGGGCAGTGGAGCCAGCGAGGGAGATGGGCCGATGATATGTGTCGTTGTAATTCCTGCAGGCGACCGCATGACCTGTTGCACTCCGAGCAGCGTAGAGGGGGAGGCTTGCGGGTGCAGTCGGTGCAGTCGGAGACAGGGTGAATCTGCGTAATGGTTTAGAGGATAGGTATTATATGCCGGCCAGCACATCCTGAAGAGAACCACTTCACCTGGTGGTCATGAACAGTCTGTATCAAGTCTGGAATGTCGTCGAAAAAGTTCGGGTAGTCCATGGCGCCAGTAGAAGTATAACGAAGTCGATAGTAGTTGTGAGAGTGAGGATGGGGGAATGCCTGGCCTCAACTCGAAGATGGCTGTCGGCCCTGCAGACAGCCTTATCTGTTCGAAAAAAATGGTTGGGCGCTCAATTACTGTCACTGGACTTCACTTCGGAAGTCTCTGGCACTTTGATAGGGAAGTCAGGCAAGACCCATGTGAAAAACCGCCTACCGCCAGGCGAAACAGGGCAGTCTCTATATTAAAGCGAAGTGATTAGACATCACAGCGCTAAGATCAGGTGTCATGGACAAAGGTAGTGCGTGGAAAGGTTAAATCTCCTGTCTCCAGAAGGTGCCAAAATATGTGAGAAAAAACAATTAGCCGCCGAATCAAGTTCATCAGGTGCCGAATGTTGGGAATTGAAGCATGAGGCCTGGGTAACAAAGACATCCATCACGGAAGTCCGAGAAACGAATGAGGATGGGCTACGCTCGTGCGCACTTGTTCTTTATGTAGACTAGGGTCACTGTCAGTGCGGTATTCTACCCCATGCAGACTGGGTGTTATAGCTGTTGTTCGTTAACATGCCAACTTCATGACCGCGAAACTACTCACTGCATTCACTCTTCACTGTTGACTATGGCGGGTGCTGGTGCCGAGCACCAATTTCCAAGGGAAGTTGCCTAAAAGTAGTGCCATAATAAGTCTTGTCCCCAAGGAGTTCTGTCTTAGAGCTCGAGACTCTGGTCACACGGTAGTTATCTTCAGAGGAAACATAGGCCACGTGATGATCCTCACTTTCATGTGCTTGGTGTGTTTCCACGTATAGTGCGCGGTCCTAACTCAGCCAGGGTTTCATGTTTGTTGTCTACCTTGAATCGATGAGCGAATTCGTACTACTTAGGCGCGATTGTTGTGGGAGAAATTCTCACCCCAGATATCCGTTCCCCCTGACTTAGAACCTGTTCTGCAACCATCGGTGTTGTTCTACTAGTCTCCAACTCGTCGGAAACTTCACCGGTCTTGACCTAGTGACCGGTGGGCGCAAGGACGCGAAAGTAGCAGGTGATAGGGAGCGGCGGAGCGCACTTATGTGTGACGCCGAAGCAGGTACAATGCGCAATGACGAAGCCGGTGCGCCTTGTCGCTGTCGCAGGACGAGTTGGGGGGATGGTGTGTGGCAACTCCCTAGCTAGACCCGCCAAGGAGATGTGCCCACTCGCATCGCTTGTTGGGCTTCGAAGCAAAGAGAAGGGCTGGTTCCTGCACGGGTTGCGGTTGAGGGATGTGAGACGAGCTTGCGACGTCCATACACGGAAGGAAAGTCCCCAATGCATGCCCAGGAGTCGAAAGTGTCGACTTTTCGTCCCGTGCGGGTAGCGGGTAGTGTGCCATTGGGATCTGCGGTAGGGTCATTCATCTCGTGGTACTGGTGATTGGAAAAGAGCGTCTTGTGCCCCAGTAGACAAGAAACAGAGCCAACGCCGATTTCGATACCAGAAGACCACCTCCAATTGTGCCTAGTTGCAATTGCAATCAATTAGCCTCGCAGGAAGGGCGTTTACTAAGCGTCAACGGGAGGGTGTGAATTTCAATGGTGCGGTTTGTCAATGAAACGTTTACAACTTCGCTACGTAATGTGGCTCAGATAAGCATATCAACAAAAAGTTACGCGCGCCGCAAATACGTGTCCACTCACAGTCACCTGGTTCTGAGTCGAACTTAACTGAACGTATTCCAGGGCCACACAAACCCCTGAACGGCCTGAACGTTCTGAACCCCTAAATCAGGGACACAGTAGATTAGGGTCGACGACTAGCTTCTGACTCGAGAGATCCCAAAAGCCCAAAAGAAGCGTAATGAGAGGCCCGTCGCAGGTGAACAAAATCACTCTTTTTATTTATCTATTTATTTTACGCCGGATTTATATTCCGCTATGAGTCCAGACGCGGAGAATTTCAGTTCAGGTCGAGAGCAAAAAATGCCCCATTCGAACTGCTCCATCTTCACCCGCACCCCACATCGACCTTTGCATTACCATTTCCCTGCGAAGTGATACTCCACAAACGGCCGCCCAATGGTAATTGTCATAATGCTCAACTACGATGTATTCGGCAATCCGTTTTGTGCATCCGGACTCGAGCATTGGCATGAACAGGGTTCAGTAGGTGACAAGGGGACGTCCAACGGGTCTCACACCGGATCCCTGTGGTCAGGTCCTTAGATGAGCATGAGAAGAAATCGCCGTCGCTCCAAATAGCATCCTCAGACTTGTCAGCCACGCAGCTTACTCGAATACCCTTGCTAGAGGTGTCTCCTTGATCCAGGTAGTGTCTCCCTTAACTTTCCTTAGAGATGATTGATATTGTAGGAAGAGCTTCGATGCCGGCCTGAATGTTGGGTGACACAATCCATCATTCCAGTCGTGCGGCAATCAATCCTAAAGCCCTATGGTTCTCCCGCTTAAGGATCACAGGCTCCGCTCGGAGAATGGAGTTCCTGGCGCCCTGTGGTCGACAAACAAGGGGATGGGACCTGTCCGCTGTTGGGGATAGTTGTTGGGGCGTAGCCACAACATCATCGACTGTCTGTTATATACACCATAGGGCTAGGATCATCTTAGTACCGTGTTCTCCAAGCGTACTATACCAGTACCTTCGTATTGTATTCATCGGTCGGGTTATCTCAGTGAAGGAATGAAACAAAGAGATGCAGTAGTCATTGTCAGTGGGCTATTCTATGGTAGGAAACAGTACTCAAGTACTAGATTTTTGTGATTCTCCAATAGGAGGACGACCGTTAACCTCTGCACCTCCCCGGCACCATAAGGTTTGGTTCGTCTTTTTTTTTATCCGCGCAACTCAGCACGGCGAGTTTGCCTCTCCGAACGACCCCACGGATCGTCTAACCATTCCTGCTTCCCCAACTCTAACGCTCTCTCCTTGACGAGGTCAACTGCAAAGTTTTGGGCGGTCGAAATAATGTCCGTGCCTGGCGAGTCCTTGATCCAACTCAGGATCATCTTCACGTTATATATCTGGTATTGTTGTTCTTCAAGTCTTGGGCCGCACCTCTGCGTATTCAAATGCCTCTGAAATTCGTCCGTACGGGTCCCCCTCCATCTACAACCCGAGTATGGACAGAAGATCCAACAGGGGAGATGGGACGACTGGATGTGTCTGTCCAGTTCGGCTTGTCGATGACAGGTATATTCACATGAAGTGCAAAATCGGGATTGCGGCTTGAGGGTAGAGACACGGGAAAAATTTGTGCATCAGTGCGTGTATTATTTTGAGAGAAAAATGGCCCACATTTCCGCCTGTTTTGGTTTTTGGGGAGGTCTGACTGCGGACGCCATTTTGCGCCATAGGCCCTGTCGGGTTATGTTAGGAACCATCATCTCTCATTATTGGTTGGCGTACGTCTCTGGCGAATTTGGTGGGAGGGAAAAAAAGGAAAAGCGGCGACGGCATTGCGCCGAGGAGTTTGTTACTATTTGGGGAGTTCAACATGACAATTGAAGTCACGGACTCACGGTACAGTACTAGTTCTGAACGGCGGCCGCACTGTGCGCGGGCAACTTTGAAAGTCCTCGGCTTCAAGCTTTAAGAGAAGAGCCAGCTGAGGCTTCGCGACCTGGATCCAGATTCAATTGACCGATCCAGCTGATCTCGATCTCATCCGATCTTCCGTGCGTCTCTCACTCCTCGACGTCATCTGCGGCATCATCTCAGGTTCCACCCAAGCTGCCAGTGAGATCACAAGTGGTCGGCGCTGGCCAGCCTTCGGGATAATCATTCGATAGAAGGGTTCTAGTGCGTGTCTCCCGTTCCGATTAGGGCCTCCCGCTTAGGATTTGTCCGAGTCGGCTCGTTGCTCATAGTCATTGACCAAAAAATCCATTAGCGTGGCGGCATTTCGGATCGTGTGGACCATCGGACTTGTACTTACGACGCCGTCATGTCCTTCTGGGATTGCCGTTAGAGGACCTTGTGAGGATTGGACATTACTAGCGCCAGCGTGGACTCGAGGTTCAAGACATAAACACATGCGAGGAATTGGTTGGTTTTACCGCATACCATTGATCATTTCTCACGCCAGCTGGCTGGAATTTGGCCCTCTCGAACCAATATTCACCGCTGCTGGCGTGCCTTGAGGACACCGACACACGGTAGACGTCCCCATTTCGTGGCCCTGTTCAAGTCCTTGTCGTGGTGATGGATATCACCAGATTCACCACGACTTATCAGCCAGTACAAGTTTCGGCCTCAAGTTCCCTCATATCCTAGTCTGGCAACAATGACAAACAATAAATGCTGCAATATTACGATCGATGACGGACGTACTTTGTCGCAGCTCCTGTTCAATCGCGGGGGAAAATAGGAACCTGTTCCTGTCTTCTCTGTTGTACGCTCGATAGACGATGTAACGCCGGAGTATAGGGGTCTAATCTAGAGTGTGTGTTCCCTGTGCTTTGGGGCAAGGGGAAGGGAGATTGACGAGGTTAGTGGATGGGAGAAAGGGAGAGGAAAAAGTCGACGAGGTTAGTGACTACTAGTAGACAGGAAGCCCGAAGGCTCTCAGGCGACCATGCTGGGATCCTTATGGCCTCTTGGACATGCAAGCCTTAAAATTCGATCTATGGAGGGTGGTTTCAGTCAAGTGTAGTAGAGGTACTCGCAAAGCAATCATATTGCGGCGGTTGTGGGTGATTAGTGCCATTGCCAGCGAACGCCCCGCCCCTCCCCAACCGGACCTACCACTCCGCCCTGTTCCGAATCGGACTCATATTTTCTTCCCGTTCTGGTATTGATACGTTCTCTGCTTCTCGCTCGAGCCCTCACTGGCTTCAGTCTCGGAGTCTCGGACGGACCAGCGGCATAATGGCCTTCACAGTTTCCCGGACATTCCCCAGACTTCGAAAATTTATCGAAGGCTGGTCATTGTATCCTGGTTCATCGCGCACCCCAAGACCCGAGGCATCCGACCTGAACCGTACATCACTAGTCCTATCAACCTTGCTCTATTGTCTAGGTGATGTAACTGATGTCATGGCGACTACAGCACTAACGAATGCGTTGTTCAAGATCGCCTGCCTGCGACAACGCCGTCACACTCCTTTTCCGTCACAAAGGGCAGAGCTTTTCAAATTCTGGGAACGGTAACAATGTGAGGGCGTACCAACGTGTCGACTTCTGAAACTTTGACCTATGTTGGGGGCCACGCTGAACGAGGATAATAATAAAAAACCACAACGCCTCCGCCAGACTCAGAACGATCCCCTGGCTACGCGAGGAGAACCGTGATCTTGCACTGCGGTGAGTGATACTCGTAGTTGTCTGTATGACGATATCCTCGACAAATGAATGCTGATTCACTTGCCCTTCCCGGGTCATTTTCAACACTTGCAGTCGCCCAACTCTTGCCATTTAAATAATTCGTGAACCCTGGCCTATCGGGGTGTTTCTCGACGTTTGATGGTTGAATGTGACGGGCGGCCTCAAAACGTGCGTGCGAAAGGAGTCCGCCGGGTCACGCATCAAAGTGGTTATGGTTCGTCACTGGCAGAGCTGCACTGGCAGTCCAGATGCACGTAATATCCAGTAAACGTGCGTTAAATACACCGTTCTACCTGCAACATAACCCAACATTTTGAGACAGTCTCTTCATCACCTGCATGACTGGCCACGCTGACGACGGGCTTGCGACTCCTCAGAGAGGCCCCAAGGATCTCCCAACCACTCCTGCCTCGCCAACTCCAGCGCCCTCTCTTTGACCAGGTCAACCGCAAGGTTTTGAACGGTCGATATGATGTCGCCGCCTTCCGAGTTCTTGATCCAATTGAGGACCATTTTCACGTTGTATATTTGACATTGGGAGCCCTCAGGTTTTGGGCCGCAATTCTGCGCGTCCAAATGCTTGTCGAAGTCGTCCTGACGCGAGCCCCTCCACCTGCAACCCTCATAGGGACAGAAGAGCCAACACGGGAGGTGGAACGATTGAAAATGCCGCTCAAAGTCTTGGTACCTGTTATAATTCTTCCTACATACTGGACAAATGGGGCCCTGCGGCTTGAAGGTGGAGAGGGGTGAAGCCAAGTGTAAAGGTGTGAATAAAGTGCACCATTCTCAGCGAAGAAACCCCTCACCTGGGTCGAGCTTGGCCCAGAATTTTTACCAGAACAGTGGTTTTCGTCTTGTCCCGCCGACATGGAACGACGCCGTAGATTATTTAATTGGGATCAGGGTGTGGGGTCGAAGGTCGCGGTTGGGTATAGAAACGCTAGTGGGGGTTTAAGTAATATTGAAAATGAAACATTTATTCCTTTCCGAAGAGTCCATTATTTGGCAAGGTGCCGTTGCCCTGCGCCAAGCGGCGCCACTGCTGCGCGGCGCCGTTCCCTGATGTGTTACACGAAGAAACGAAAATAAACGAGCGGTGGGCGGGATGATGGGGTGAACTTTCCCCGATCGGGAAATGTGGTTGTGGCCGTTGGGCGCTAATTGGTTTCGTAGACTTTTGTGGGACCAGCAAAAAAGGGATGGAAATCCTGACCTCAATAGTCGAGCTGACCACCCTATATATTCACGGCAAGAGGCAGTGTAATTGTAATAACAGAGGATAGTTGTACTCGC
>Ga0307510_10003447_pt1 | contig 18448 bp, 18 predicted proteins | sample 12_EM_MG_FD_207224 | JGI IMG/M metagenome (GOLD analysis project Ga0307510, IMG submission 207224) | Populus trichocarpa ectomycorrhiza microbial communities from riparian zone in the Pacific Northwest, United States - 12_EM | ecosystem: Host-associated > Plants > Roots > Unclassified | place...
AGGCCAGCTCATCTAGGGGGCTATACATAGTAGCTTTCGAGTGATGATTCCTGAGTGTTGCCTCTCTGGACACCGGTAGTCTCACTCACGCTCCACCTTTATTTATTACTAGCTGGTATATTTATTTATTTTCATCCAGTACTTTCGGAAATGATATTGCGGTTTACGGTAAAAGGAGGAAAGTAGATATTCTTGTCTTGAATAATGGGGTATCATACTACTTAGATTCCGTGCGGGAAATTCGAGCTTTAAAACAAAAAATTACAAAAACGAATCTCACAGATTAGCAACCCTTGACGGCCTACTGTAGATCACATCCAAGTCTCTAAAGTCCACATATCCCTCGAAGCACCACGAGGCCTTGGAAATCCTACTCTAGCTCTCTCTCTGTTACCTAGTGAGAAACAAATGGGGACAGAAATTTGCAATGTCCTTGGAGGCGATGAGCAAACAATTACTTAAGAGGGTTTTGTTCTATTGTTACAACTTGGGCCTTGATTGCTAATAGTCCTAAAAGATTTTTGCCTTCGAATCTGTACCCAAATTATATATACGTATTAGCATGTAGGAGGGCTAGTTCAATTTTCTTCTAGGATAATCCTACTCAATTACGTTCGAATGGAGTTTTCACTATCGTAGTCAGGATGAACTAAGGCGCCAACTAACAGGTGATGCAGCATAGATGCGGTAGGGGTTCTGGGAATTCGCATAACCGACCTAGAAATCTGCTGCTAAACTGAGTAATATATGCTTTCTCACCAAATATCACCACATCTCATTAAGCCTCGAGCTATGCGCCGCGTACAGCATACCTCCAGGGGAAACTGTTAGAAATGACCGGTAGCGAGTTGAACCCAACGAGCGGTGGGCCAAAGAGACTATTTCCACAGTGGCAAAGGGGGAGTAGGAGGTGCAAGGATGAAGACAAGAGAGAGATGAAAGACAAAATAAGAAATGAGTCGAGACCGGTTTTATTGATTAGTTTCTCTACGAAGAAAAAGAACTCGAATAAGAGCGAGAAGAAATGAATATTCCAAAGAGAAGAGCGAGACCTTCCGCCAATGACACCCAGACTGTCCAATGACTAGGCAGTTATCCTCTAGTGGGCAACTCACAATACCCAACAGAAGCTATCATTTCATTGCCCAAGCAAAAGAGAAAGCAGAAACAATAGAAGGGGGAAAAAATAAAAATGGGTTGGGGATCACAGTACTGAACAACACAGCCTGCCAAATACCCGAACAATAAAGCACAGCGAAACTAACGAGGAAAAAGATGAAAGAAACAAAAGATGCTAACCCGACAGCCAGCCAACCGGGTTGCAAACTGAACGGTAAGAGAGCCCCTCTCAGAGAGGTGATTTGATACCAGGCCTTCTTCCAATCTCGTGTAGAACTCCGCCTACTAGCACCGCCGAGGTCGTACACGCAAGAGAGTAGGACTTGAACACCCCTTTCGCCGCTGTACCCTCTCCCCTCTTCTTCCCCTTCACTACGATTGCATGTCTTCATCAAACACCACCCCCTTAGTTATTGTACCCTCCCGTCGCCGTATAGACACCACCACTCAGCTTTACCAAGGGTCTATGGCATACCCAGATCCTTCCACTCCCGGATATATGCATCCGCCTCATCGCTGCTCGCTCCGTGCTGCTTTATGTAATGAGCTTTGAAATTGTCAGCCCTAGTAAATTTTGAGAGATGGCTACAGGAATCCACTGGGCAAGCCGGTCCGCGTGGATCTTTATTATGCCTTTTAGATGACTCTAGGTGCCGATTTAAGTCCGCCCAGCGCCCAAACGTCTTCTCGCAGATGCATACATAGCGCCCCGGGCTCCGGTGGTCGGCCACAGCGCGTCCCCCCTCATTGCGATGCACGGGTTGGTATGGAGGAGGAGGAAAGGAAGATACAAAGTTGCCGGTGTTCGGCCGGTGGTAGGGTCCCTGGCCTTGGAGGCCACGGGGTAGCAGCCGTGCTTGTCTAACGGGATACCGTTGGTAATTGGCATTATTGGCGACGTAGCTGCCAACTTGGTTGGTAGCGTATACGGCAGCTTGGGCAGGTGAGTTGCTTCGGTTGCCGAATAAGAGGGGGCCGAAGGTGGCAGAAGTTAATTCATCGGGGAAGGCTCGCGGAGGTGTACCAGTACCGGTGAGGCAGATTTCGTACAGGGGTTCCAAGAAACTGTCAAATTACAAGGTTGGTAGATGGTTAGATCACTATCGCAAGTGCAAGTGCTTGGAAAGCGGTGGGAGATAAGGGCTTGTGCACTTACCTGCCACTCTGTATTAGTCTAGGACCAATGCTCAAAATATTTGTATTTAGCTGCCCGCTCATCTGATTGATTTGGTAGTAACTGGGGAGATATAAAGACTTAAAGATTATTTCAAAGCTTGCGCTAATTCTTCTTGAAAGGAGGAAGTTCTGCCTCTATATATCTCTTAGACAGTTACTGACGAACATTGCTCACGAAGGGAATGGCAATCAGCCATATGCCATTCGTAGGGGCAAAGAGCACACATTCACCATAACCCGTGGATATCTGAGCCCCCACACAAAATCACCGCCACCTAATATCGAATACTCCTTCTTGCAAAAGTGCCGGTTACTCTTCCAGGACGACCGATCCCAGACATAATGGGGAAGTTCAGGCCACGTCAAAGAAAAGCAAAGCATGAAAGATTCCAGGAATATCCCTGCTTTCCCCGCTGAACTTTAGATTCCTCCTTCTTGGGAAGCGAACTAATAACAAGAGCCAGAGCCTTGAGAGAACAAAATACACTCACGCCCCGCTGTCCCGGATCTCGATAATCCGGATACCTCCCTGTCTCGTATGAATCTCAGTAAGTTCTAAGTTTCTTTACACCAAAGCCTGACCTGTTATCCCGGATCACTTGCATTAAGTTGCATGCAGGACGGATTCTTAGGTTTTGGCCGTCCGGGATAGTGGGGTGTGGGTACAAACGGAAACAGGAATAGCACAGGGGTGAAAGTGCAATAATAGGTCGATGATGCTCCACCCGTGTATTCTAATACTCGATACGCCTGTTTCCTGCAGCTTCCTTGTTGCCTGCAGCCTGCCTGTTGGTTTTTTGGCTTGTTTGTTGTCTGCACATAAGGGGCAAGCATAAATGAGGGGAACTCAGGTTTAACTAGTCAAACTCCCATGAGTGAAACAGTGGAAGGAGTCCGAATGCCGCCCCCCCAAAGGCAAGGTATTTCCATCCCTTGCTATCCTCATCCAGGTTGAACGGGTTTGAACACCGGAAAAACTAACACATCCCCACTACCCCCACTATCCGCACAACTGCCTTCTAGTGCTGTAAATGTGAGCGACGGATCATGAGAGAGCCAATCGCGACTACTTGTCTCAAACAAGAACGTTGGTTCAAGCCCGTAGGCGAAGGACCAAGGCGGACGCAAAGGAGGCTGCAACGGGGACAATTTGGAACGACATTTTCTACGCCAAAACCGAGTGTATTTCAAATCAGGGTTACTCTGTGATTATTATTTTTATCATCTTTATCTCTAATCTATAAGAATCAAAAGCATCATCACACTAAATCTTATACTAAGGCCCCCCAACCTCACGCCGTGTCTAGACAGGACGAACCATACCAGTATCATAGCCAGAACAAATTGAGGCTTTTAGATATTGAGTGATGCAGAACCCTACATTAGATGGGCTTAGGGCTCCCTATTCCAAGGCTCCAACTAGTGTTCTCAGCCTACCCCGCCATCCCGACAAACATCCCGGGCTTGTCTCCTAGACTGCTAAGACATTTCGAAATTTTGTGCCGCCCCTGTCAGTGTCTAAGACAGAGATGACTAAAGTGCGGCCCCAGTGCCCTCCAGCGATGATGTGCGCAGATAGGGCCACATAGCTAATATTAGGTATGGGCTAAAGTTTGCACATCTGCGAATTTGCAGTAATTAACAAAGAGTTGCTTATTAACCTATGCTTCAAGCACTGGTAGAGGCGGCACAAAATTTCGCAATGTCTCGGCAGTCCATAAGAGAGGCTGGACCCCATCACCCTCAGGAAAACTATCAGACCTGGTAGTTGTCCATAGGCTCAGCGCTTAGCATTAATGTCTGCTAAACCTGAACGCGCATCCAGCACGTAAGGCGCGATCCCTAACAATTCCTCCCATCCTAGTACTCTGATCGCCGGATCTTTGTTATACTCTTTCAAAGCTGTCTGTCTCCACCTGACAGGCTAAATCAATCGGGTGACGGTATTATTGAAGCATGTGAACTTTTGAAGGCAGAAGAGCGTAAAGCATCTCCTATCTCAGCGATTCTAGCAGTGGGAACTATGCTACAGAATTTGGAGGAGGTTTTCGAATATTAAGAGTTTTGAAATGTATCTATCTCCTTTTTATTCTTTCTCCCTTTCGCTCCCCCTTCCCCTCCTTCTCTCTTTCCTCCCCCTAGGGACCTTGCCAGACTTAATCCGCTCACAAGCACTACAGGTAGTTCATCATAGCTTATAGGAGGAATTATAGGACTGAGCGATGATGCATGAACGGGGAGATGTTGCTTGACTGAAAAAAACTAAATAGTTTGATAGAAAAAGGATAATGAATGGGGACTAGAGTCAGAAAAACTAAAATTATAAGATATTACTGCCCTAGTGAGCAGGCCAGGGTTTATAGGCTAGGGCAGGCTGCCTCCTAAAGGCGAGCCCATAGGCAGCCGGCGCTCTCGAGTAAGTCTATACAACCTACAGCTCGGCCCGGTTCGGCCACTCGGAAACCTACAGGCTCCGGACAGGAGAGACCCTCAATAACCCCCCCAGGCCGGATGGCGATCGTTCGGCCTAGCCTACCTGGCCCGTTGGGAACACTGGCTCAGGCCGGTCGGTTTGCGGGAAAAGAATATTCTGTGAATGTATCTTTTAGCTCTAATCCTTGAAAACCCCTTATCCCTAGGGATCATTGGCCTCGACGAATTTGTCCTGAGAAGCGTTGCCCTTTCTAAAGTGGGCCACCGAAATATTCTTGCGCAGAGACGAACGAGGTGTTTAGCCAGAATCTTAATGGCGGTAGTGCCGACTGATGGTATGATAATCCCAGTGGCAGAAGGTCGTACGAGTAGTATTAGGAACGTCGACGGAGCGCAGATATCAGGAAGCGCACATATCGAGGGGCACAGAAGTATGGACGATGTGTGTGGGCACACTAGGGCATGAATGGATATATAGGGTTATATCATAATACAGGAAGAAGTTTTCTCTTATCATAGCAAGCACAGTCACCGATGGGGTCTTAACCGTACCCACAACGAAACTGGGCCGGCGACGAACAGGGAGATTTGGTGGGCAAAAAGTGAATTATCGAGGTTAGGGTTACGAAAAATTACTGGTAATTAATCCCTGTTCGTCACAGGCCCAGCTTCTTCGCAGTAACGAATAACGGTATCCGAGGGTGACGAACAGGGATATCCCGCAAGCAAAAATCGAATTCGTCAAAGTAGGGTAACAGGAAAAAAAATACCGTATGATACCTGCTACGGATCCCTGTTCGTCGCCCGCTGATATTCTTCAAGTCCTCGTCGGTGACTGTAGCCATTAGGTACTCGGGGGGTATATTAAAAATCGGAAACTACCCGTGGTGAAGCAGGGGTGGTGGCAATCCGGCCATCACAATGTCTGGAAAGAGTGGCGGCGTTCTGGACATCTTAAAACACCAGATACCTTGAGAAAGAAACACCATTGAGGTTCTTGCCACATGAAAGCCTCATGCTCTACACTACACACCATCATAGGTTTCATTTCTCCTTTTTTATCACACGGGTTTATGAAAGCAAACACTCTACGGGTTTATGAAAGCCGTTTCCTGTTCCTACTTTCCAAGTTTTCTCGAGTTCTGGTTGCCAAGCTACACGAACAGGGATACCCCCCTTTCCGGTTTTTAGTGAACCCCCCGAGTACAGTGACCGATAAGCCTTGGTGATTACAGGATACTGAGACACGTCTGTGCATCCAACTTGTATTGAACAAAAGGCGGATAATAGTATCGCAATAGGTAGTAAAAAGAGAGAGAATTGAGCATAAAATATTTTGTAGTATGATAGCAAAGAAACAGGAACCCTTTTTTTTCTGTTAAATCCTCGGCTTATTCCGGGCTAGCTGCAGGAACACCATGGCATACACCCTGAGGTACGGCCTAAAATCCATAATAACAAAGGAAACTTCAACCCCAAATAAAACATATAACGATATAACATATCACTTTCCTTCAATGCATAAATCAATCCCTGACAAAAACAATTTATGACCTTAAGCCAGAACCTCTCGTGAAAGGAAATTCCCCATGCTCGTTGGAAAATTGTAAAGAAACAGGAACACATTCTACTATATCATATGGGGTTTTTCGATGTAATGGTGCTGCACGATTCACGCGCAGCCTTTGCTAAGCAAGCATTCACAAAAACTTGTGTCTACTCGCCAGTTCATAGAGACCGGTATTATGATATCCGGATACTCGTAGAGAAAACCGTTTGGCGCCGAGATATTCATCATCTGGTACAGTCAACACAGTTTATGGCCACTAGGAGCCCCTTTGCGGGGAAGGAAACCCTCCAGATATGGTACAGTATAGCCATTTGGCTTGGTGGTGATGGAGGTTTGCTAACAACCGTGTGCTCGTGTGTTGACGGGTGGAGAGATTCCGGTGTGTATTCTCTATGGAGGTTGCCAGCTACGGTTCACCTTGAGTATGATAGTGAAAACTCTGCTCGTAAGTTACATGTGATACCGTATTAACTTGAATAAGAGAACGGTGTGCTATGTCGTTGGAGTTGCCCCCTCTGGTAAGGTACGGTATTTTTTTGTTTTTTCACCCCCTTTTTTGCTGTGTTTTCCGCCCCTTCTCCAAGGTAGGGAATTCTTGACTACATAGCACACCGTTCTCTTATTCAAGTTAATACGACCCTATGTCTCCGCATATGCCCCAAACATCCGTTCATGCCCTAGAACGTTCCTGATGTCCACACTCTGGTGTTCCTTCATACATGTGAGCGCCCCGTGCCTCCGCTATCTCTGCTCCTATACAGTGTTCCACTACTGGGATTATTATGCCATCAGGTGCTGCGAGACTTTCTTATATCCGGATACTTTATGAATTGGTGAGTGATGAATGGAGCAACCTCCAATAGACAAGACACACCTTGACGTCTCCAACCGTCGACACCTCTAAGCGCTTCTTTCACTTCCATTATCGACAGCCCTGATGTTTCTGGCTAGGGTGATGTACATAGCCGTGTTTTAAGCTTACCAAAACTGTTGAGGGAAAATCAGAACTCCCCTCTTGGATGTCTCCTCCAGATTCTCCAGTGAGCCACCGCTATCTGCTAACGGGGCGAGTTAAGAATCGTGGAAAGGGGGACTGCAGGCTCCAGAGTTCCAAGATCCGCCAGACGAGCCAAATGAGGGATAGTTGAAAAACTATCCTTTCCATCGTGTGGTTCCCGAGGCGGGAGGCTCTTGTTAGTGGCTTTTACCATTCTAAACTGAGTGGAACAATGCCAGCAGTGGGGAAGAGCGTTACTACTCTTGGGAAAAACGCCAGCTCTCTATTTCTCCGGACTACGGCGTCACACTCCACCTGTTAGTTGTAAAGTAGAAATTTGGGGTCGAGTCAATAAAAGGGGACGAAATAAAGTAAAGCTCGAGCATAAGAGCGCCGTAGGTATATGTGTTGTTCACTCCTGGAAGGTAGGGATCATAAGTCACACGATTGAAGGCAGCTCCCACCTACCGTCCACATGATCTCCCGTTGCCAGCATCAACATCGACCAAGTGCTTGCACTTCAATGCCTCAGTATACTAACGAAATTAATCGCTCAGCTAATAATCCATTCATGCGGCCGCAGAAGTTTGCAGAGTCAGTTTAACTTACCAAGCCTAAAACACAAGCAGGGCAGGGGGGACACATTCTAGAGGGAAGGACGGATACACAGAAAGTGTGTGATATACGGTAATTTCTTGGCTTTCTTCTATCGTGCACCGCAAAAACCACGGAAACTTGCTAAGTCCAGACCAGGATATCTTGATTCCCGTCCAGTAAGATATCGTATAGCTTGAGATTTCGGCATAAAGAATAAGTTGCCATTGGCGAGCGCTTGCCAGTTTATACCGGCCAATGAGAAACACCCGCCGAGGATGAATCCTACTCCCTCACTGGCCCGGATCTAGCATATCCTGGTCCGGGCTTAGTGAGTTTCCACAGTTTTTGCGGTCTAGTTTATATCGCTGGCGTGTTTTTTCGAGAGCCGTTGGGGTGCTATACATCGGGCAATACTCTCCCCGACATAGTAGTGAGGTATGCTTTGAGTGCGAGGCGATCATGCGCTTTCCCGAGGTTGTTTTAGCTTCGGCTGCTAAAGGCTTAATCGTGGTGCTACTTAGTCTATTACTCGCATTCATCGTTTGCTAAGAAAGGAGCTAGTACAACACCTAGCGGAGAGGTTCTCTAGGCTTGACGCCTGACTAACTACTCTGGTTATTCCTTGTCAGTTCTAACCTAGAGCACATAATTGCGATAGATGGTAGCGACCCACATGCCTCGCTAGCTCAATCGGTAGAGCGTGAGACTCTTAATCTCAAGGTTGCGGGTTCGACCCCCGCGTGGGGCTTATGCTTTGTTTTTTCCCCTAGAGTACGGCCTAAAATCTTTACACAAACGAACCCACCCCTGCCCAATGCCCCTCAATCCCACAGTCCCTCCGATAATGAACCAACCGCATATCCTCCCCTAAAATGAGGTAAGCAGGCAGAAAAGGGAGCCTCATCAGTACATAACACAAGAAAATTTAGCGACAACTAATCTCTACCTTCATCCCCGGTGGTTGGACAATAAGGCAACCCTTCTCTTGTCCCTGGGGGCCAAGAAACCTTTGACAATATTCATTGGCAAGGCAAGCCCAGAGTATTACTAGCCTCCGGAGGGGCATCTTTGTTTGACCCAAACCCACGAAGCTCCAAAGTTTGGCTTGGGGAGAGGATTGTGATGAAACAGTGGTGTTTTTCCCCGTATCTATCTTCCTAAATATGAAGACGAAAGGGCAGGTAAAGGAAATTAGTAGCATGGAGCTCGCATAACAAAGTAGCAATAGCCCGTGGATATATATACACTAAGACAAAGTCCAAACACCACAAGGGGAGATGCCAAGGAGATAGGATAATTGGGAAAAAACGAACAAGGTAACGGGACGTTCCAAGCGGACAATGCAAAGCTCGGACACCCGCGGCAACTTGTCAATTCAGATATCAAAGCCCCCGCGTCGTTTTGGAAGGGGTTCGGATACTGGTATCTTGGAGGACTCGGGGAAGAAGAGCTCTGTTGGTGGAAGGCTTGGTGCACATCCGGGAACCGGGTAATTCTCTCATGCCCCATTCCCGGCAGCCCAGTTGAGGGGTGTTCGGCTAGATCAACCATGGTCCGCTGTGTTGGGGTTGATGTCGTTCCGTTCCCGCAGTGTCCCCACGGATCCCAGTGCCCGATGGCCGGGTTCGGCTGTGTGGGGGTCGCTCAATGAAAATACCGGTAGCAATATGGGGGAGAATACCGGTAGATTAAACAAACTGGCCTATCAAGAAAATTGGTAGTGGGCCATTACGAACTAAAAGTACTAGGGTATGGACGTTACTCGGGCAGTGATAGGATGGACAGGGGTTTGAAGTCCCCCTGCTCATTACTGTCAGGGGTAAAAAATGTTTTAATTTGGTAGGTATGATAGTGCTAGGAAGGGTAAAAAGCTTTAACATCTCGAACCCCTGTCCATCCGATTACTAACGTCCATGCCCGGGTACACCCAAATCTACCCCGCCCATAAATACTGAAAATACGCAATCCCAAAGGAAAAAAAATTAGAAGAGCATTACGCTGCCACATCCAAGCAGAAAATGCCACCACCACCGCCGCCGCCGCCCCCCCGCTCTCCCCACCCCCTACTCTGCCAGACTCCTTCCGGTCCTCCTGCTAATAAGCTATCAGCTATATGCTATTGAGCACCTTCCCATTGAACCTTACTGTGGTAGGTGGGGAAGGAATGCTAGGAGCAGCTTGTGGGATGTATACATCCATCAGCTTTCCCATCGCATAACCATCAAACACAACATAATATTATGGTGTCAGTAACAGTGGAAATCTGAATTCATTGGCAGCTTGCGCCGAGAAAATAATCAGAGCGGAGCCAACACGCCCCAGCTACCATTGAAAAAAATGGGAATTCGGCTCCCAGGCGTTTGTAATCCGCCTTCGCTTCCCCGAACCGGGCCTCTATCTGGGGAAACTGGGCTGCCAGTTCGGCCCTGAATTGGACAAATTGTGTCCATTTTCGCGGTAAGATCCTCGACCACTCTATAGGCGCCCATCTCCGAGGTTTCTAAATTTTTATAATTAGAGCAAGTGGTTTGCAAACCAGACCAAACTATATGGGAAAGAAATCCCTGATAGCTCGGTCGGACGCGTGCCGTTATGGAACACTTGGTTCCACTATCACGACATTCGTTGGTTGAAACAGCAGCAATCAAAAGGATGGCGTACCAGGTTGTGAACAGATAAGTATCTTAAGGATCTTCGCTGCCATGATGTTGGCTCGCTGAGGTGTGGTTGGGGAAGTGGGGGGTGTTCCCCTACTTGTCCTCTATGAAACGCAACCATCGCCAGGCCTTATGCCACCCGTTACTCCCACATTACCATAAGAACCCGAATAATTGGGATATGTGCTAGGCCGTTAGATTTGCCTCTCCTAGTAAGGTCCGGTGTCTTTTTTTCCCTTTTATTTGTCTCGGAGAGCAGGTTTTTTGCTGTGTTTGTCGACTCTTTTCCAGAGGAGGAAACTTCGGACTACCTGGCCCATGGAGTATCTCATGCCGTACTCGTACAGCGATAACCTTGATAGGTTGGATCGTCAGTATAATGAAAATTAGGTGTCTGGCACATGGTCTTCCATTGTTCCACCAAGCTCCAGTTGCAGCGTTCTAGCAAGGTACCCAGCGGGTCATTAAAACTGCCAAGAACCACAGTTGATATGCCAAGAGCCATAAATTAATGGTTTCTAACCACATTGTGGCACAAACCAACATGCTTTGCTCGAGTACAAAGGAAAACGAATGTCGCCGGTTCTCCGGTTTAAGGCTTCCCCACCATACTCACTTTCCTTCAATCTAAACTCGCGTCGGGAGGTATGTCGGTTCGGGGAGTATGCCGGGAAGAGACATGCAGTGTGCGTAGGAACTAGAATTACCATCTGACGTCATTCTGAGTATTCGAGTCTCTACTGAGCACTAGCACTGAGGTTTACTTCCCCACGTATCTGCGTTCCCGACATACCCCCCCCCCCGACGCGAGTTTAATACACATACGGAAGCTGAAATGAGAACCCCAAAATCTCCCTTTCCAGACACTCCCCCCCCACTCCTCCCTCCAAGCCCAGATCCAACTCGCATTAAGGCATTGCAGGAAATCCTCGGCACTCTAACTTTCAGCGAAACTGGAAGACCACCAATCGGCAAGAGAAGGCGCAGTTAGGCATACAGAGACGGGTAGGGAAGGGGGTTCGGAAGGCTGTCGGGTGGACGGGAATGGAAGGGGCGGGAGGGGTTAAATTGAGGGGTGGCGCGTGTGTGGATGCAGAGAGAGGATCCGTATGGGAATTGTGATTGTAGTTGTAGATAGCTTGTACGATGTACCGTACAAGTATGATACTGGTGCCATATTGTGAACCCTCTATTCTATTTCTACCCCACGCAATTAGCCCAATGCCTAAGAATAAGAGAAGTGAAGGGTCTGATATCAGGAATTAAAAGATAGTCGAACCAATTGACCTCTAACAAGAGAGCCCCCCCCCAAGCAACCATACCATATGGTGGACCGGCCGGCCGACCGACTATATAACATTGCAAGCACAACAATTCACGATAATTCACCACAACCACCGCTACCAGCTCCCAAGAGTAAAGAAGATCCGGAATGAACACAATGAATGGAAATAAGAAAAAGAATACACACAGATATACACCACTTCCCAAACCTTGCGCTATGTATGAATACCAAACCCAAAGAAAGAAAGAAAAGACTGTACAGTGTGCATTACGATTACCACCCGTAATAAATAAATCCCCTTCTCCCCCTCCTACCGATGCACCAATCCAAAGACATATGAAAAAATGAAATCCAGGAAATTCCTTGAAAACGCCAATATGCAAGATGCTTTCTATACAGTACCCACCACCTCATGATCTCGTGAATGAGAGTTTGTTTTTTTCCAATGAAAAAAAGAGAAGACAAAGAGAAAGGAAGGAAAATGAGTGTCCGCCACTTCCACCTCCTAGCAATATCAAGGCCAGCCGATCCTTCAACCGCAGATACGTAGGACAGCTGTAACTATCGAACAACAGCAACGGGCTCGACCGGCCTCAGCCCGTTCAAGCTCTGGCTCATATCCGAGGCGCTGGAATGTCTGGATGCCTCCATCCGCGGGGCTCCCAACCTTTCCCCAGCTCCACTTCCACTTCCCAAGTTCTCCTCGCTGGAGCCGGTGACTGTCGACGGGGCCTTCTCGTTCCAACCTACTAATTTATCAAACATTAGATCTCCTATTACCCCACAGTAAGCAACAAGGAGAACATACAAGTAATGGCAGTGTTCGAGGGAGGAATAAACGTCCTAACAGACTCCACGTCGCGCGGGTACAAGGCGTCGATTTGCGAGTCGGGTTTCGCACGGAGGTAGTACCACAACATCACACCCAGGCCAACAATGAAGAAGAAGACGAAGACGCCCCCGACAGCCAGTGCGGCGGTTAGGGATTTTGTGGATGAGGTGCCGTAAAGGTTCGACATTTTTTTCTCTGCCCCCGCTCTCTCTCTCCCTCTCCCTCTCTCTCCCTCTCTCTCGCTCTATCCCTATGAGGATGGGTGGTGGATGTGTGGTTTTGATTCTTGTTTATATTTTGCACAGCGGTGAATGGCAGAAGGCGTGTGTAGTATTGCTTGTTTGTAGTAGATGGACGAAGAAGACCTGTCTGTAAAACGAAACGAGCGAACTTGGTGGATGGAAGAAGGGTTCCGTGGAGCGTGTGCAAGATAGAAGAGTGGAGGAGAGGGGGAGTTATCAATCCTGCGTACTATCCAAACCCAAGAAGTCAAGACCAGGGGACAAGCAGGGGGAGAATTGAATTCCAAAAAAAAAGTAGACAAACAGGCGGAAGGACGGCGTAATTAATGTACCCCTTCCACAACGTTGTGAATGGCTTACACTACCGTACCCTACCCTTGCCACACCCATTGACCCGGATCCAGAAGAAACACCCTTCCCCCATCATTCATTGCCCACTCACTCATCCATCAAGATGAGTTACTTCTAGGGCTGAAGCGAGGACGGAAGTACGGTATAAGGTACCGCAAGGGCCTAGCCACGGTCAGTTAGCCCTCTTACAAGTACATTAGGGAATTGAAGCCGGGCATTCGAGCACTGACATGATGCAGTATTCATATCATAGAATTCAGTGCCTTCTTGACCCTTAGCCCCCGGAAAACAAATCCAAATCACATCATCAATTCCCGCACCTCCAGGCCAATCCAAAAAGAGAACACGCGTCAAAGTATTGGTAAAAAACCACCCTCCCCCCTCTTACCACTCCACCCTTTCGGTTCTCACTACAGAATCGTACTCGGTCCTGCCTCCGCCTTCAGTCTGATTTGTCTGATTTGTCTGCCCAGCTTCGAGGAGGAGTTATCGAGCCGGAAGCGTCGAACCGGAAGCGAAACAGTCAGAAAAGCTAAAAATTTATGTAAGAAACGGATGGTCGGCCGGGAGGTCGTTATACCCGACAAATTTCTTAGATGGGGTTGATTTTGCGGTCTTGGCAATGTATTATTACGTAGGACCTGGCCACTAAGCAGTTCCGATTGCAGTTAGACTCGAGAGTGAAAGGGCCGCAGCGGGATAGCGCAGACTGTTGTAACTGGAGACGGTACTTGTACCATAGAACTGGCAATAAGTAACTGTAAGCGCGCGCATTCGGATGCAAGGGGGGGCAGCGGTTGTTCTGCTTCCTCGGGCAAGAAATAGGCTCCGTACGGCAACGTGCGGACTTTAGCATGATAACTGTAAGTTACGAAGGGGAGACGGACACTCCCTTCGCCATGATACTTGTAAGTTAGGGAACGCGGATCTGATCTGGGTTTGAGATCCGTTGCACAGTGCGTCGCGGTGCTAGGGCTGGGGTTACTGGATGTGCCATGGGTTCCTAAAATAGATGGGTTATAGTCTAAAGCTTGGCGGGCTCGCTCCAGTTCCAGATTCCCCCGAAAGGGGGCCGGAGGTTTGTTGCTTCTGATACCATCTCTTGCTGCTATTAAAAGTCCCTGCATTGATCAAATCCCACTATTATTTACTGTGATGCTATTTCCATTCTGTAACGGCCTGCTCTACCCTTACAGAGCTGTACCAAGAGTATCCTGTTTTATCCCTTCGTTGCTTGTCCATTGATTCGCTGGGCTATTTGCCACTCTCACAACCCATTTTACACTCCGCTACACTTCCATATCCGCATATCCTATCATACAAGTATAGTACCAGTCAAAATGCCAGAGGACAACGAACTAGAGACAGTGAACACTGGCGCCAGGAAAGGGCAGTGGCAGTGGCGGAAATTAGTATGTGGCTGTGCTAAATCACGAAATAGTTGGTCAATGCGAATAGAAAATGTGGATAGAACCACATCTTGAGTACGGCACAGTATTGGACACGCAGTGCGGGCATTTTCGAAACAATACTGTTCAAAATAGTGTTTTCGTTAACTTCATAATCTAGGTTGCAAAATAGATCTCCTATCCTAACCAAACCTTGAAATTTGTCCATGTTCAAAAGCAAATGGAAATTGGTCTTTCGAAATGTCACATCACTCCAGCCAGCCAGCGGTGTTATCCGCATTAGGGGTTCGGATACCCCCATACATTTTCTCTATGATAACTACCCATGGCAAGGCCGGGCTTTTGTTCACCCGGCCCACCGGGGACATTAGTAAACACTCCCTGGGCTCAGATGTTCTCCTGACAAATTCTTCGCTTCCTCTCCCCATACAAGGGCCCCCCCAACTCTCTCCATACCATTTCCGTATCCCCATTTGCAGTTCTCGAGTACCGTCCCACATATCCGATAGCTAGGATAAGGTTTATCATTTACCCACGCTTAATACTTGACCATCTGTCTCGCAAGGGCTACGGGGTGGAAACCATCACTATCCCGATTAAAGCGCTCCCCCGTTCATCGAAGAGCTCTATTACTGATGCAGACACCCATGGAAACATGTTAAGGCCCTGTTTGGCTCCCCACCCCACCCCCAAAAAAGGCCCTTTTTCCTGAAAACTTAGTTTTGCTAAAACTCAAATCTCCCTCCGACTAATAGGTATAAAAGGATTGATATCCAAATAGTACGAGTAGCTGCTATTCTGACCATTGTAATCAAAAGAAAAACTTGGTGGGGGTCCTGTAAGGAAAAGATGCAAGGCCGCAATGCCTCATTAAATTTTCATCTCAACAAAAATGCCATAAAGTCTGAAAAACGCCATTTTTCTTGCTTGCCAAACAGGGCCTGAAGATAAAAAATGCAATTAAATGTTTAATGTGTGTGCCAAACACGCCCCCATTTATCTCTATATTTTTATATTTTTGTGGATCTAAAAGTGAGGAAATCGGTGCTTCCCTTCCTAGCATGCCAAGCAGGGCCCAAGGTCACCGTCTTTTAGGCGAAGGGAAAGGGACAAAGCTTCTCAGTTTGTTTGTGCTGGCACTTCTTGGCGGGCTTGACAGTGTTCCGATCGGCTGCCTGCCATCCTACCAGAAGTGGAGACAAGGTAAAAAAAAAAAGGGAACCCAGACAGTTTCCTGGTCTCTGGTGACAAGCCTTTTGCAATTCACACCGAGATCTAGAACCCAGCAGGAAAATTACGATTTCCGAGTGATAAAGAGTGGTTGTATATGGATGACCAATTGAGATTGACCCGCCAAGCATGAGGCTCTAATTTCAGGAACACGTCGACAGCTTCTCGCTCCCTGAGACTGACCTAGTCCACCTTCCATTGTGAAGGGCTTCCCCTACTCTCAACGCTTTTTACATACAGTATGGCACCCTCAATAACTTCAGAGAGGCTCACACTTTCATACCCGCTGTTCGGCGCATCCTTTATCGATACCAACCGCTTGCTTGTTGCCGGTGGCGGTGGTGAAGGGCGTAGCGGTGTTGGCAACAAAATTGTTGGCTCTCCTCTTGCTTTCTACAAGCTGGCCTCTAGTGAGTGATACTAACTGGCTATAGACGCTGATAGATACCTTGACGAAGCCGGGAAAATGTTTGACAGTGACCTCGGAAACCGAACTCAGTATGGACGAAGACGCCGCCATGTCGCTCTCAACTCTGAACACTCCATCGGGAATCAAAGCGCTCGTTGGAATCAACTCTTCTCAAAAAGCCAAATCGAATGAACATTTCCGGGTCTTCGATGTTCCGAAAGAAGGCGAGATCAGCCTTGCTTCCAAACACGCATTCTTCAGTCGGACAGATGCAGAGACATATCAGCGACTAGTCCGTGTCGACGGGGAGGGAAAGCTGGCGGTTATTGCGAGTGGGAGTGGCCTGGCGCCGACCTCAGCATCGGAGGTTATAGTTATAGATGTTTCCTCCTTAAATGTGAAGCGACGGATACGGTTACCTAGGAAGGAAGAGGTTGCGGACGTGGATATATCGAGGGACGGAAAACGAGTGGTGTACTGCTCACCTGGGGACATCTACATCGCTTCTACGGAGAAGAAGGAGCGGGGCCCGGAACCTGTCATCTTGAAATGGAAGAGCTCGGAAAGGCCGAAGGGTAGCTTCCGGTCTGTTCGGTTCTCCAACAACCGTGGGCTGGTAGCTGTGTATAATCTTTTCGGCCGCTCGGGTGCCATCGTGCTGCTCATTGACGCTTCGGGAGCGGTCATTTCGAGACGAAACGTACACAGTGGGGTAAAAGCTGTTACTGGCATGGACACCCTAATGCTCTCGCCGACTAGCGCCCTCCTGGCCGTCGCCGGCGCAGACCAAAGCGTCCAACTATTCCTTGTCGGAGAACTAATCAAGGCAGTCAAAACTTTCAAAGACGTGCATCCGTTTCAAATCACCAAACTCTCCTTCTCACCTCTCCCATCCTCCGGCACCACTGTAAAGCTAGCAACTACATCGATGGGCAACACTGTCGTCGTATTTTGTATCCCAGTGTTCGAAACCGAGGGCAAATGGCAACTCCGGCAAACCTCCATGAAACTGACTGCCTTTCTAGTGTTTATCTCACTGGTCGGCGTAGTTGTATTCGCTATTACTCTACAACTAATGTTTAATGCACGAGCAGGCTTTGAAAAGGAACAAGGGCACATAGAGGTGTTAGAGCATCCCGGCAGGAGGGGACTAGAGGTAGGAGAAGCAGCTGGCGAGTGGATGCTTGGCGAAGCGAAGGGAGTTGGTGCGGACGTCATGGAAGACATGCCCGGAGAAGCCGTTCAAGATGTCGTTGGATAATCTGCTGATCTGGAAGCGCAGGTGTATGAATAATTTGCTGGTGGGAGCATACTGGTTATGGAATGAAAATTGTTTCTCTTTTTTCTTCTATTCTTGTTTATTTGTGTTCTTTTATGATCTTTCTCTTTACCTGTTTGGTGATAGACGGCGGTAGTGGTTTTGTGTGGGACATGCTTGATTTTGTGGGATCATGGCACACCACTCAGCTTATGCCTTCTCCCAGTGCGGATTTATGATGTTGAACTGTACATGTGGTTGATGTGAGATATCTGCCGCAATAATGGCAACGTGGCTTCAAACAAAGGAAAGACGATGTATGTTAGAAATGGCAGTAATTGACTACCACTCTTGGTGGCTCGTGATAATTTCGGGCAGTGAGTGGAAGGGAAGTGCAAGAACGGAACTTGAAATGAAGATGGGGCTGAACTTGCAATAGAATCTAGTCATTCTCTGCTCCTCTCTGTCACCAGTACGATCGCAGCCGGGTGATTTCGCGCCCTGTTTCCTGATTGGTCGTCATCCGCTTGGTATAAGTTAACCCGAGCTCTTCCTCCGGAGAAAAGGCCGCGCAGACAACAAAACGAGTGATATTTCATCAAGGCGGCCCAAAAGTGGCGGGTGTTTTGGGATCCTTTTATTGATCCTCTTGAGCAAATGACCACCTCCCCCAGACCCTGCAATCACACCATCGGTATGCCTCTTTCTATCTCAAGACATACACATACAAAGTTTCCTCGCTTAAGCGTTCATCTCTCCATAGGCTTCACTCATATACCCCGTCTCACTAATCTTTTAACCGAAGTCCAACTCCGCCAAATTCGGGCGCAATCACGAATCTAAGTTTGATCCCTTTGCCTAAGGTTCCCCTGACCAGCGTGTC
>Ga0307510_10003448_pt1 | contig 18443 bp, 14 predicted proteins | sample 12_EM_MG_FD_207224 | JGI IMG/M metagenome (GOLD analysis project Ga0307510, IMG submission 207224) | Populus trichocarpa ectomycorrhiza microbial communities from riparian zone in the Pacific Northwest, United States - 12_EM | ecosystem: Host-associated > Plants > Roots > Unclassified | place...
TAGCTCACGATGTCACGCTGTGGCCACTCACGGTGTCGGAAGCCAAGTACCTTTCGGGGTCCGGAGCGCTTTCAACACAGGGAATTGTGACGGATGGCAAGGCTCGTGCGGCCATTCGCATGCGTTTGAAGGTCGCGGCGGGCGTCGTCATGAAGTCGTTGCCGCTGGACTCGCTGGCCTTCTTTGTCAAGGCAACCCCCGACATCGCCCAGCGAATTCTCGAACAGATTACGGCCGACTGTGTCGGAGTGTATGTCCGCAGCACCCGTCCCGGGTCTGCGGTTCACTTCATTCCGTCCCAGAGTGTAGGCCAGCCCGGATTGGATGATCACGAGGCACTGTTGCCCGTGACCCGCCGTGGGTTCCAGGGCTACCGGCTGCTGCAGGAGTATTTCGCGCTTCCACAGCGGCTGTTGTTCTTCTCGGTGCAGGGCTTGAGGACCGCGGTCCGCGCCTGCGAGGGCGACGAGCTCGAGTTGTATTTCGCGATGGATCGCACTCAGACCGGGTTGGAGAACGCCGTCGATGCCGCGCACTTCCGGCTGTTCTGTACTCCGGCCGTAAACCTGTTTCCACACAGCGTGGATCGTGTCCACGTGAGTGCCACGGAAACGGAATATCACCTGGTGGCCGATCGTAATCGCCCGATGGATTTTGAGATCCACAGCCTGACGGCAGTGGCAGGCATCGGTGCCGGTGGCGAATCGATCGCGCGTGTCGTGCCCTTCTACTCGGTCACACACGGCGCCCCGAGTGACGCCTATTACACCCTGCAGCGACGACCGCGGCTGTTGTCGGCACGCCAGCAACAAAATGGTGCCCGCTCCGGCTACGTCGGCAGCGAGTGTTTTATTTCGCTGGTGGATGCGACTCAAAGGCCCGTCACCACCGAGATCCGGCAAATCGATGCCCAGGCGTTGTGCACGAATCGGGACCTTTCCGTACAGATGGCGACGGGGCAAGGTCGTACCGACTTCTCGGTTGAAGGCGGCGGCCCGATCGAGTCGGTGCGAACCATTTCCGGGCCCAGCTATCCGCGATCGTCGCCGGCGTTCGGGGAAACGGCGTGGAAGCTGATCAGCCACCTGACACTGAATTATCTGTCTTTGGTGGAGCGTGCGCCGGAAGACGGCGCCGCCATGCTGCGTGAGCTGCTTGCTCTGTATGCCGATTCCAACGACGCCGCCGAAATGCGCCAGATCGAGGGAGTCCGCAACGTCAGCTATCAGCCTGTGGTCCGGCGGATTCCCATGTTGGGTCCCATCAGCTACGGACGCGGTCTCGAAATCACGCTGACGGTCGATGAGGCCTCGTTCGAAGGCGCCGGGATCATTGCCCTGGGCAGCGTGCTGGAGCGCTTCTTTGCGCGTTACGTATCCCTGAATTCATTCACACAGCTTCGGCTCGAGTCGTCCGCGCGTGGCGCGGTGAAGACCTGGCCAGTGAGGGTCGGATGTCGTCAGATCATCTGAGCCAACTCCAGGCACACCCACACAGCGCCAGCCTGTTTGCGGCATTGCGCCTGCTGGAGCGCGAGTTTGCTTCGCATCCCCGTCTGGGCGAATCGCGCAAAGCGGCTGACGATGCTGTACGGCTCGGACAGGCGCCGCACCTGTCTTTTGCTGCCAGCGACCTGGCGGCGGTTGCAACGGACAGCGAGGGCCGGATTGCCCTCGAGCAGTATGGCTTTGGGCTCCTGGGGCCGAACGGCGCGCTGCCCTTGCATTTCACCGAGCTGGCATTTGAGCGACGGCGGCAAAGAGACGACGGCACCGTCGTCGACTTTCTCAATGTATTTCATCACCGGCTGATTTCGCTGTTCTTCCGCGCCTGGGCCGACAGCGATCCGGCGTCGTGCTTCGACCGCCCCGACAGTGACCGTTTTCGCATTTACGCAGGAGCCTTGCTGGGCGTGGGTGCTCAGGATGCGGATCTCGCGAAGTTGGGGCGTGTTGGTCGATTCGCACCGCAGGCGCGCTCGGCGGACGGCTTGGAAGCCTTGATTGGCGACTACTTCGACACGCCCGTTGAAGTACGGCCGTTCGCGGGTGCCTGGCTCGATATTCCGCCGGAGCTGCATTGCCATCTGGGCGAGCAACAGCTCGGCCGCGATACGACGCTGGGCGCTTCCACCTGGCAGTGCCAGCACAAGTTCGAAATTGTGCTGGGGCCGTTGTCGAGCCGCGCATTCAACAATTTCCTGCCTGGGGCTCCCGGGCTCGCGGAGCTGCACGCGCTGGTGCGCTCCTACATCAACGACGAGTGGGACTGGCAACTGCGCCTGCTGCTGCGGGATGTCGAGATGCCCGGGTTGCGACTCGGGTCACGAGGCACGCCGCTCGGTTGGACGAGCTGGCTCGGTACGCCGCGCGCAGGTGCCCAGGACGTCGTCATTCAGAGAGCTGGCCACCATGGGTGATATCGATCGGGTTGCATTGTTCGGCAAGTTGAACAGCCTTGCCTATAAGTCCATTGAGGGCGCCACGATCTTCTGCAAGTTGCGGGGCAATCCTTACGTGGAGCTGGTCCACTGGCTGCACCAGGTACTGCAGCAGCCGAATTCCGACCTGGCCTGCATCGTGCGTGCATTCAACCTGGATAGCGCACGGCTCGCGCAGAATTTCACGGAAGCGTTGGACCGGCTGCCGCGCGGCGCGACCTCGATTTCGGATCTGTCCGCGCACATTGAAGATGCCACCGAGCGCGCGTGGGTCTGGTCGACGCTGAAATTCGGCGATTCCCAGATCCGCACCGGCCACCTGGTGCTCGCGATGCTGAAAACGCCGGCACTGAAGAATGTGTTGAGTGGTATTTCGCGTGAGTTTGACAAAATCAAGCCGGACGCGCTGGCGGATGAGTTTGCGCAGATTGTCAGCGGCTCCCCGGAAGTTTCCTTGGGGCCTGGTCCAGTTGCGACGCCGGGCGAGTCCAGCGGCGCCCTGCCGCCTGCACAGCTCGGCAAACAGGAGGCGCTGCAGCGATTCACCGTTGACCTCACCGAGCAGGCGCGGCAGGGGAAGATCGACCCGGTGGTCGGCCGTGACGAAGAGATTCGCCAGATTGTCGACATTCTCATGCGCCGCCGCCAGAACAATCCCATTCTCACTGGCGAAGCCGGTGTAGGTAAGACCGCGGTCGTTGAGGGATTCGCGCGCCGCATAGCCGCCGGTGATGTACCGCCGTCCCTCAAAGATGTCTCACTGCGTGCGCTGGATGTTGGCCTGTTGCAGGCCGGTGCCAGCATGAAAGGCGAGTTTGAGCAGCGGCTGCGCCAGGTCATCGATGAGGTGCAGGCGTCCCCGAAGCCCATTGTTCTGTTTATTGACGAAGTCCATACACTCGTAGGCGCTGGTGGCAGTGCGGGCACGGGTGATGCAGCCAACCTGTTGAAACCAGCGTTGGCGCGCGGAACTTTGCGGACCATCGGGGCTACGACCTGGGCCGAGTACAAAAAGTACATCGAAAAGGATCCGGCGCTCACGCGCCGATTCCAGACTGTGAAGGTGGATGAGCCCGACGAGGACAAGGCGATCCTCATGATGCGCGGCATCGTCTCGACCATGGAGAAGCATCATCGGGTGCAGATCCTCGATGAGGCCCTGGAAGCCGCAGTCAGGCTCTCCCATCGCTATGTCCCTGACAGGCAGCTTCCTGACAAGTCCGTCAGCCTGCTGGATACGGCGTGCGCGCGCGTGGCGGTGAGCCATCACGCTACTCCTGCACAGGTGGAAGACTGCCAGCGGCGGTTGGAAGCCCTGCATGTTGAGCTCGACATCATTGCTCGCGAAGGCTCGATCGGGCTGGATGTAGCCGAGCGGGAGAGCGCGGCCCGTGCTCTGGTGGAGTCAGAATCGGCGCGACTCGCAACACTCGATGCTGCGTGGAAGGTCGAGAAGGCGCTGGTTGATGAGGTGCTCAGTCTGCGCGCGAAATTGCGCGACGGTACCCTCGCCGGTGCCGATCGTGCTGTTGCACTTGGGCGGTTGAAGGAGCTCCAAACGGAGCTTCAGGGCGCGCAGGGCGAGTCGCCCCTCGTGTTGCCCAGCGTTGATGAGCAGGCGATCGCCTCAGTAGTGGCTGACTGGACCGGTATCCCGGTCGGTCGCATGGTTAAAGACGAGATCGCCACCGTCCTGGGCCTGGCCGCGGGGCTCGGCCAGCGGGTCATTGGTCAGGACCATGCGCTGGAGGCGATTGCCAAGCGCCTGCAGACAGCGCGCGCCGGCCTCGAAAATCCCGACAAGCCCATCGGCGTGTTCATGTTGGCCGGCCCTTCCGGTGTCGGTAAGACGGAAACCGCGCTCACGCTCGCTGAAGCGCTCTACGGGGGTGAGCAGAACCTGATCACCATCAACATGAGCGAGTTTCAGGAAGCTCACTCCGTATCGACTCTCAAGGGCTCGCCTCCGGGTTATGTAGGTTACGGCGAGGGTGGGGTGCTGACCGAGGCGGTTCGCCGCAAGCCCTACAGTGTCGTGCTGCTCGACGAAGTCGAGAAAGCCCATGCGGACGTGCACGAGATCTTCTTCCAGGTGTTCGACAAGGGAGTGATGGAGGACGCGGAAGGGCGCCTCATCGATTTCCGCAACACCTTGATCATTCTGACGACCAATGTCGGGACCGACCTGATCATGGGAATGTGCAAGGACCCCGACCTGTTGCCCGATGCGGACGGCATCGCGACGGCATTGCGGGCCCCCATGCTGAAGACATTTCCGGCGGCCCTGCTCGGGCGCATCGTCGTCATTCCGTACTATCCGCTCAGCGACTCGATGTTGGGTCGCATCATTCGTCTGCAGATGGATCGCATCGCTGCGCGCATCAGCCGCAATCACGGCGTGACGCTGCGTTATGACGACGAAGTCGTAAAGCTCATTGCCGCGCGCTGCACCGAGCCTGAAAGCGGTGGCCGGATGATCGATGCGATTCTCACTAACACCGTGCTCCCACAGATCAGTCGCGAGTTCCTGCAACGCCTGTCGCGGGCGAGCGCGACGACGCAGATCGCGATTGCTGTGGTGGGCGGCGAGCTCAATTATCAATTTGGATGAGGTAAGGATCATGCCGGACCCGATGACTGGGGCCCAAGTGGCCGAGAAGCTCAGGGATTTGCGCGCGGAGTACGTGTCGGAAAACGCGTGGTTTCGTTTCTATACAGACGGCAACGATGCCATGAACCCGGACAGGTTTGCCGAGGCGGCAGGCCGGGCGTACGAGCATGTAATGCAGGCCACCACCGCGTTGCCGCTGGGGGACACGAAGATCCGGTCCGATGCGGACCTGGTCAGCAACTTCGGTTTGTCGGATGCCGAGTCGGCTCCCGCTGCTGCGTCCGGGCCACCTCGATCGTCCAGCGCAGCGGCCATGCTCACAGCAGCCGGACCGGCCCCTGTTGGGGGGCCGCCCCGGGCGGCGTCCAGCGCGCCACCGCCGAGTTCGGCACCACCCGGCGCGATCCTGTCTAACAAGAAATGGAGCCCCATGTTGAACGACGCCTTCATCATGGGCGGGTTGCACACATGCAAGCAGTTTGTATTCGCCCCGGTGGGCGATGACCTTTCTTTCATCGCATCGATCGCTCCGGGAGGCAACAACGCATCTCCCAAGCAGCAGCAGATTGATGCCGCGATTCCGGCGTGGCGTGCCTTCTTCCAGACAAAACAGTACCTGCTGTGGGACCGCGGCTATCCCCGGGTGTTTGTGCGCGAGTTGCTGGGCTTGCAGAAGTTCGGCTACCAGGCGGCGCCCACCGCCATCAATCTGAGCTTCGATGTTTCGGATGAAGCGATCGCGAAGAGCGCGACCTTCAAGGCCTACTGCCAGCATCTGAAGGACTCCGGCTTCTACGCCAACAAGCGCCAGGACGTGCTGCGGATCATTGCCAGATTCCTGTTCGGTGAAAGCAACGAGCGCGCGCTCGACAATGTCGGCGCGTGAGCGCTCACGTCCAACATGAGGTGTCATCGTCATGGCTCGCGGCAAGGTGGTGGAATTCGATTACTACGAGTTCGGCAAGCTGCTGCGCCGGGCCAGCGACGCCGGTCAGCGCATCGACAAGAACGATGCGCGCTGGGCGGCCTACGTGAAGGAGCATGGGATCAACGAGGTGGCGGCCACGGCTATTGCGCTTCAGAAATTCGAGGCCGCGGTGCCGGTGATCCTGGCCGAAGGCAGGGATTCGGACGGCCTGTACTTCTATTCAAAGAAGGAAGAGGCGGCCCTGAAGCTGACTCTGTTGTGAGTATGTATGGGTAACAGCAGTCAGGGTGCCCGAGCGGTGCAACTGGATGGTCCCGCAGCGCTGCAGGGATTCAGGCTGACGCGCCTGTCCGGACGCGAGCAGATCAGCCGGCCGTTCGAATACGAGCTGTCGCTGTTGGGCGCGGACTCGGGTGTCGATGGCATTCTCGGGCAGTCAGTCACTGTCACGCTGACTCTCAGTGGTGGTGGCAAACGCTACTTCAATGGCGTCGTTACCGAATTCGCTCAGGTTGGCTACGGAGTCCGCTACCACGAATATCGGGCGGTGCTGCGCCCGGCATTCTGGCTTCTTTCGCACCGCGCCGACTGCCGGGTGTTTCAGAAGAAATCCACCCCCGACATCTTTGCCGAGGTATGTAAACAGGCGGGTTCCATCGATCAACGCCAGGCGCTCAGCTCGCGCTACGAGCCTTGGGAATACCGCGTCCAGTACCGTGAAAGCGACTTTGACTTTCTGAGCCGTTTGCTCGAGCACGAGGGCATCTACTACTACTTCGAGCATTCAGCCGGCAAGCACGTGTTGGTTCTCAGCGACGATGTCGGCAAGCTGACTTCGGTGAGCGGCTACGACTCGGTACCGTTCTATCCTCCCTCGACCGGGCCTGCCCAACGCGAGCGGGATCATCTGAGTGAGTGGGCGGTTTACCGCTCTTTCCACGCGGCCGCGTTCGCCTCGCTGGAGTACAACTTCGAGACCCCGTCCGCCGCGGCCCGGGCGGCGTCTGCGGTCGCCAAGCGCAAGGATTCCTCGAAGTACGAGATATTCGAGTACCCCGCAGGTGCTCGCGAGCTGACTGCAGCCGGCGTCGAGCATCTGGCGAAGGTGCGAGCCGAGCAGCTTCAGGCATCACAAAGTGTCGTTCGAAGCGGTGGCGATGCGGCTGGCCTCAGCGCGGGCCGGATCTTCAAGCTGACCGGACATCCGCGCAAGGATTTCAACTCCAAATACCTCATTGTCACCGCAGTCATCGAGATCACGTCCGACTCGGCACAAACCCAGCTCGTGGCTGAGGAAGCACCGCAGGTGCGCGTTGCTATTGAGTCCGTCGAGGCCGACACGCCTTACCGTCCCCAACGCGGGACCGCCCGACCGCTGATCCAAGGCTCCCAGACCGCACGGGTTGTGGGTCCTGCGGGCAAGGAGATCTGGAGCGACAAGTACGGGCGCGTGAAAGTGCAGTTCCATTGGGACCGGCTCGGGAAGTCGGATGACGCCAGCTCCTGCTGGGTGCGTGTTGCATCCACATGGGCCGGCAAGAACTGGGGTGCACAACATGTGCCTCGGGTAGGCCAGGAAGTCGTCGTGTCTTTCCTGGAGGGCGATCCGGACCGGCCGCTCATTATCGGTAGCGTGTTCAATGCGGAGGCGATGCCGCCGTATGACCTTCCGGCGAATGCCACTCGAAGCGGACTCAAGAGTCGCACCAGCCTCGATGGCGCCGCGGACAACTTCAATGAGCTGAGCTTCGAGGACAAAAAGGGAGCTGAAGAGATCTACCTGCATGCGGAGAAGGATCTGCAGGTCGTGGTTGAGAACAACATGACGGTTACCGTTTCCGGCAAGGAAACGCGCACCGTTACCAAGGATCGCTCCACCTCGGCTCAGGCCAACGACTCACTCGATGTTGCGAAGAAACTCACACTGTCCGCCGGTGAGCAGATTGTTCTCAAGTGCGGGATGGCACAGATCGTATTGAAGCAGGACGGCACCGTGGAGATTTCCGGTAAGGACGTGCAGTTGTCCGGCACCGCGAAAGCCACTGTCGATGCCACGCAGGTTGCGGTGTCCGGTACACAGTTGGACGTGAAAGGAACCAAGACCGCCATACAGGGCAGCGGGACGCTGGACCTGTCTTCCGGCGGCATCGCTTCCCTCAAGGGCAGCCTCACCAAGATTGGATGAAGGGAATCATGGTTACCGTATTTGATCGCGACCGGATTGATCAACTGCTGGCCGGAGGCAAACCAGCCGAAGCGCTGGCGGTCGTCGCGCGCACGTTGCCCAAGCGGTATGTGGTTGCCTGGGCGTGCGATTGTTTCAAGGCGCTGTTGGCTGCCAATCCACGAGCGAGTGACGTGGATCGCGCCGGGCTGGCGTTGGCACAACAGTGGCTGGCGGATCCTACGGAAGACAACTGTCGTGCCGCAATGGAGTTTGCAGAGCAGGGGCAATTTGGTACGCCCGGTGTGTGGATTGCAGCGAGTGCCGGATGGAACGGTGCCAGCCTGTTGCCGCGGGGGTATGACCCAATTGCGCCGCCGGACCATTTGCCTGCCGAGGCGGCTGTGGCGGCATTGCGATTGGCGGCCAGTCAGGGCGCTGATTATGCGGAGGCGATTGCCGGCTTTGTGGGGCGGGCGCTGAAGATATTCGGGGCACCTGCCCGGGCAGTGGAGCCGGCAGCGGCCGGGAGTCACGCATGAAGCCCGCAGCGCGCGTCAGCGACATGCACATGTGCCCGATGGTTACACCCGGCATCGTGCCCATTCCCCATGTAGGTGGGCCTGTTCTGCCGCCCGGTGCACCAACCGTGCTCATCGGCAACCTTCCAGCCGCCACTGTCTGCGTCGGCCCTCCGGACGCCATCATCATGGGCTCGGCCACAGTGTTGATACAAAACAAGCCGGCTGCCCGCCTCGGCGACAGCACAGCGCACGGTGGCTCCATTGTCATGGGGTGCCCAACCGTGATGATAGGAGGCTGACCGCGCAAGCGCGGCATGACCACTCATGTACCTAACCTTCGAAGTCGTCAGCGCAAATGCGTCCGCTCTCGGTGCCGGACGCCGGAAGGTATTTACTGTTGATGGCGGGCGGATCGGTCGCTCCGCCGAGAACGAGATGGTGCTGCCGGGCGTTGGTGTTCATCGTCACCACGCGACAGTCCGGTTCATCAACGGCGTGTTTTTTGTCGAAGGCGTTGGCACCAACGGCATCGCCATCAACGACCCCGATCGCGTGTTGCCGCGGAATGAGCCTTATCCGCTCAAGACGGGGGATAAGGTATTCATCGATGAGTATGAGGTTGCAGTAACAGCGTCTGCTGCGGCGCCTGCTGCCGCGCCCATTGAGCCTGCGCGTCCCGCTGCACCGGCTGCCACCAGTCGTGCGCCACCTGCGCCACTCCTTCCGGAGTCCGTGGAGGATCTGGATCCGCTGCGCAAGCTCATGGGTGCGCCTGCCGCCCCTGCGCGTGCGAACCCGCCTGCCGCGTCATCCTGGAATCATTCGTCGTCGTTGTCGGATCACTTCACACCTCCAGCACCGCCGCAGGCGTCGCCGCCCCCTCCGAGTGTTTCAAACACCATCCCGGAGAACTGGGACCGGACGTCCTTCGATCGCTCGAAATTACAGCCCGCTCCGCCTGCGGCTCCGGCGGCTCCGGCGCGCACTCCTGCGCCGGCTCCTTCGAGCGGTGGTGGGCGATCGCTGTTTGATTGGGAGGCCTTCCTTCGCGCCTCCGGCGTCGACCCAGCTCGTGTTCCGCCGGAAACCTCCGCCGAGCTGGGCTCCATTCTGCGCAGCGTGGTGCAGGGCCTGATTGAAGTCCTGCGCGCCCGCTCGGAAATCAAGAGCGAATTCCGCATGCCCGTTACCCAGGTGAAGGTGTCGGAAAACAACCCGCTGAAGTTCGCCGCCAACGCCGAAGATGCGTTGGGCAATCTCCTGGGCCGGCGCAATCCGGCCTATCTCGGGCCGCGCGAGGCCTTCGACGACGCGCTCAATGATGTTCGCTTCCACCAACTGGCCATGCTGGCCGGCGTGCGGGCCGGCTTTGACAACCTGTTGAATCGATTCGATCCGGCGCAGTTGCAGGAGACGTTTGAGCGGCAAGGTAAACGCGGTGGCCTGTTCGGCGGCAAGTCGACCCACTGGGAGCGATACACCGAGCGCTACCAGGAGATGGCAAACGATCGCGACGAGACCTTCCGTCGGCTGTTTGGCGAGGAATTTGCCCGTGCCTACGAGCAGCAGCTCAGTGTCCTGAAGCGCGGGCGCGGAGGTGCCTCGTGAGTCGCGTGTTGGCCCTTGTCTGTCTCGCGGTCTTGACCGCATGCGCATCCAAGCCACCCAAACCAGTCAAGACGCATACCGATGTGATCGTGAGCACGGACGTAAATCCCGACGCATCGGGTCGTGCATCGCCCATCGTGGTGCGTGTATTTCAGTTGCGCAACGACGGCGAGTTCGTGGCCGCGGACTTCTTTCCACTCTACGACAAGGAGAAGGAAATCCTCGGTGCGAGCTTCATTTCGCGCGAGGAATATGTGCTCGCCCCTGGCGAGAAGCGGACGTTGGATGTGCCGATCAATGCGGATGCCCGCTTCATCGGTGTGATTGCCGCATATCGCGATATCCGCTCGTCGCACTGGCGTGCAATCTCGCGCCCGCCCGAAAAGAAGCTCACCGATCTGATCGGTAAGCACGGTGTCACCCTCAGCGTGGGCAAGGACGCTGTGACGCTGGCCGTCAAAGACTAACCGCAGGACGGCCGCAGCCATGTCAGAAAACAATCGAATCATCTGGTCTGAGGGGCTGTTTCTTCGCCCGCAGCATTTCCAGCAGCAGGAGCGTCACCTCGAGACGTGGATCGAGGGGCGCACGGCGGCGTTGCGGACCCACTCATGGGGTTTCATGGAGCTGGAGATCGAGCGCGACCTGCTCGCTATCGGAAAGCTCGGACTGCGGCGCGCGCGCGGAGTGTTTCCTGACGGGACGCCGTTCGCGATGCCCGACAACGAGCCGTTGCCCGCGCCCCTGGAGATTGGAACCCAGATCCGCGACCAGGTGATCCATCTCGCATTGCCGCTGCGCAAGTCCGGCTCGCTGCAATCGCGTCGCGTCGGCAATGGCAGTGAGCTCACTCGCTATCGAACCCGCGATCGTGAGGCACGCGATATTACGACGGAGTCGGCCGTCACCACGGAGCTCGAGGTCGCTGCCCTCAATACATTGCTCCTGGCGCAGAGTGAACCGTCCGAGGACTTTGCACGTATTCCCATGGCACATGTTGTGGAGTGCCGTGCGGATGGTCAGGTAGTTCTCGATGACCGGTTTGTACCCACGGTGTTGAGGTGTGGTACGGCAGGGCGTCTGGCCACTTTCCTGATGGAGCTACAGGGGCTCCTGCATCAACGCGCGGAAGCGCTCGCTGCCCGCGCTGTTGCCTCCGGACGCGGCGGTGCGTCCGAGATTGCCGATTTTCTGATGCTGCAGATTGTCAATCGCTATGAGCCGGTGGTGACGCACCTGGCGTCGAATCCGGGTTTGCATCCGGAGGACCTCTATCGACTGACGCTGGAGATCACCGGTGAGCTGTCCACACTCACCTCTGCGTCCCGGCGCCCACCTCAATTTCCTGTCTACCGCCACGACTCGCTGCGCGCGAGTTTCGAACCTGTGATCAACGCGCTCCGCGGTTGCTTGAGTGTGGTGATGGAGCAGAACGCGATTCCGATTCCCCTGGCGCACAAGAAGTTTGGCATCAGTGTTGGAAGCGTGGCGGACCAGAGCCTGTTCGACACCGCTGCGTTCGTGTTGGCCGCGCGCGCCGACGTACCCGCCGAGGACCTGCGCCGCAGGTTCCCCGCGCAAGTGAAGATCGGCTCGGTGGAGAAGATTCGCGACCTGGTGAACCTGCAGTTGCCGGGTATCGGCCTGCAACCCATGGCCGTGGCACCGCGCCAGATTCCGTATCACGCGGGGTTTGCGTATTTCGAGTTGGATCGCAGTCATGAGCTGTGGCGGGTGTTGAAGGGGTCGGGTGGGATTGCCATTCACCAGTCGGGAGATTTCCCCAACCTGGCGTTGGAATTGTGGGCGATACGCGCATGAGTCAGGGTGATGACTCGACGCCGCGGGATGTCACGATTTTGCGCCCACGGCCTGGAGTGGGGCGGCGGCCTGCGGGTGGGGCTGTTGGGGGCGAGCTGAGCGTCACGCCCCCGGCCCGTGCGGCGACGGCCCCGGTCGATCAACCGAAACCTCCATCAACCCCTGTACCCGCCGAGGGTGCGCATATTGCATCAGCCGCTGCGCTCGGCGGCCTGCTGCCAGCGAGTACCAATCCGCTGTTGCAAGCCGCCGTGCCGCTGCTGGTTCTCGCCGGTCGCCTGCGCGGCCAGATCGCCAACGCCGATGTTGACAGCCTGCGTCGCCAGGCCATCAGCGGTATCCGGTCGTTCGAAGAGCGCGCCCGCACTTCGAGTGTTCCCGCCGAGGACGTGCTCGCCGCACGCTACGCCATGTGCACGGTACTCGACGAGGCAGTGCTCAACACACCCTGGGGCGCGCAGAGTGATTGGTCCAATCAATCGCTGCTGGTTACATTCCATCGGGAAGCGGCCGGCGGCGAGAAGTTCTTCCAGATAGTCGAGCGCGTTTCCGCCGATCCACGCCGCTACATCGCGTTGTTGGAGCTGCTGTATGTCTGCCTGGCAATGGGCTTCGAAGGCAAGTTCCGGTTGGATGAGCGAGGCGCGGGCCGCCTCACCGAAATCCGCGAAACGCTCTTCAGAACCATCGAGGATCTGCGCGGCGACGAAGAACCCGACCTGTCCCCCCACTGGAAGGGCGTCGAAGATCGACGCAACGCGGTGCTTCGGTTCATACCGCTTTGGGTTGTTGCCGCCGCCTGCGCAGTTACCCTGGTGGGTTCCTACATCTACTTCGATTCACAACTGGGCACCGCCGCCGAGCCAGTGAGCGCGGCTCTCACGCGCATCGGGCTCGAGTCGCTGGATCCAGTTGCCCCTGCAGCCACGGGGGCACCGACCAGCGGTCTGCGTGAATTACTGGCACCGCAAATCGCGAGCGGTCGGGTTTCCGTGGAGGAATCGGGCGAACGCACCCTGATCACCCTCACGGCAACCGATCTGTTTGCTTCCGGCAGTGCCAATCTCAACCCGACTTACGAGGCGCTCGTGCACGAAGTCGGGCGCGCATTGAACAGTGTGCCAGGCAGGGTCCTGGTGATCGGTCATACCGATGATCAGCCACTGCGCTCGTTGCGCTTCAAGGACAACTACGAGTTGTCCAGGGCTCGCGCGCTCCAGGTCGCAGACCTGGTCCGCAGTGTCGTGAAGGACTCTTCGCGAGTCGAAGCTGCCGGCAAGGGTTCCCTGGAACCGCGCTATCTGCCCGCCGAAACTGAAGCCAACCGCGCGCGCAACCGTCGCGTGGAAATCGTTCATCGCAGGGCGGGCTGACATGCTGTCAATTTTGAAAAGCCGCGCCTTCCTGGCATTGATTGGCTTGCTGCTGTTGGCAGTGCTGTTGTGGTTTGCCGGTCCCTACTTTGCATTCGCTGATCACAAGCCCCTCGAAACCCCTGTTTCGCGACTCGTGGCCATGGTCGTACTCCTGGTTGTGTGGGTTGTGGTACTGCAGGTCAAGCAAATGCGCAGCTCGCGGGCGAGCAACCAGATTGCCGAGGAAGTGGTTGCTGCGCAGGGCGCCAATCCGCCGGCCAGCAAACAGGATTCCGGCGCCGATGCTGCTCAGCTGCGCAAGCGCTTCGAAGACGCGATCGCCGCCCTCAAGAAAACCCGCCGCAAGGGCGGCGCCAACCTCTACGAGCTGCCCTGGTACGTCGTCATCGGGCCGCCCGGGTCGGGAAAAACGACTGTGCTCGTCAACTCCGGCCTCAACTTTCCGTTGGCGCAGCAGTTCGGCAAAGACGCGCTGCGCGGTGTCGGCGGGACTCGTAACTGCGACTGGTGGTTCACGGACAAGGCAATCCTGCTCGACACCGCAGGCCGCTACACCACCCAGGATTCCAACGCCGACGCAGACTCCGCCGGCTGGATCTCATTCCTCCAGCTGCTGCGCAAATTCCGTGGCCGTCAGCCCATCAACGGCGTGATTGTGGCAATGAGCGCCTCGGATCTGCTGACTGCAAATGACAAGGAGCGCGAGCAGCATGTTGGGGCCATTCGTGCTCGTCTGGATGAGATCGGACGTACGCTGCGAGTTGCTCTGCCGGTGTATTTCCTGGTCACCAAATGCGATCTCGTCGCCGGCTTCAGCGAGTTCTTTGATGACCTCGGCCAGGATCAGCGGGCGCAGGTCTGGGGAACGACGTTCGCTGTCGAGGTCAGTGAGTCCGGGCACGCGCCCGAGCAGTTCGACGAGGAATTTACGCAATTGCTCGAACGACTGCAGCAGCGCGTGTTGGGCCGGATGGATCGCGAGCGTGACGGGCGCCGACGCGTGGGGATTCTCGCCTTTCCTCAACAGATGGCGGCATTCGGGCCATTGCTCAATGATCTGTTGAAGCGCGTGTTCACCAGCACGGACTTCGATAGCCGTGTGCTTCTGCGGGGCGTGTATTTCACCAGTGGTACTCAAGAGGGCACGCCGGTAGATCGGGTGATCAGTGCCATTGCCCGATCTTTTGGTGTGACGAGCTCCGTAGCGCCTGTGGCGGCCGGCCGCGGCAAGGCGTTCTTCATTGAGCGGCTGCTGAAGAACGTGATATTCCGCGAGTCCGGTCTCGCAGGTGTGAATCGGCGCCTGCAATTGTTGAAATACCTCGTCCAGAGCGCGGCCTACATCGCTTGCGCAGTCGTGCTCTGTCTCGGAGTCCTGGCGCTCGTGATGAGCTACAGGGCCAACTCTGCGTACATCAACGAAGTCGGCGGCGCCGTGAAGTCGTTTCGGTCGGCCGGCGTGGCATTGCCGGCCGAAGTTCTGGTGCCTCAGCTCGACTCGCTGCGCTCCATATCGGATGTGGCAAACAAATACCGCGGGGATGTTCCTTGGAGCATGCGGATGGGTTTGTACCGGGCTGGGACCCTCGGCGAGTTGGCCCACGATGCCTATCAACGCGAATTGAACGGGACATTGCTTCCCATGGTCGCCGCGCGCTTTGCGGAGCAGGTGAGCGCGAATGTGGCGACGCCTGACCGGCTGTATGAATACCTGAAAGGCTACTTGATGCTGGGCGACGCTTCTCATCGCGACGCTGACCAGCTTCGGTTCCTGGCAGACATCGAGTTGCGGCGTCGGTATCCGAATGACACGGATATGCGGGAGCGCCTGGGCCGGCATTTCGAGCAACTGCTGGTCAGTCGGGACAGCTTGAGCTCTGTAACCCTGAACAGCGATCTGGTCAATCAGGGCCGGTATGCGTTGCGTACAGCGTCCTTGCCGGTGCTGATGTATAGCCGGCTGAAGTTGTTGCATGCCAAGGATGACAAGCATGCGCTTCGACTGGATGTGGCCGCCGGGCCTGGGGCCGATCAGGTGTTGGTGCGGGAGAGCGGGGCAGCGCTGTCGGACCCTGTACCGGCTCTGTACACGCGAGATGTGTTCAAGGAGGTCAACACCACCGGCAAGTACGAGCTGATGAAGCAGTTTGCCGAAGACGGATGGGTATTTGGCGGCAATGTGTTGGACCTGCGTAATAGCGGAGCGCTGACGTACGAAATGCTCAACCTGTACGAGCAGGACTACATCCGCGTCTGGGACGGTGTCTTGCAGGACGTGAAGATCCGCTCGACCAATCGCTCACTCACCGAGCTGTTGGGCATCCTTTCGAGCCCGGCGTCGCCGTTGAAAGGCTACCTCGCGGCGGTTGCCGCAAATACGGATCTGCGCCAACCCGCGGCTGCTCCGAATCCACTGGCGGCGGCAGCCGCCCAGTTGGCAAACACCCTGGGGACGCCGCCACTGGGCGCGGACGAACCCGGAACGGTGGTTTCGAAGCACTTCGAGTCCATACGGACGTTGATGTCAGGACCGCCCGGCGCGGCGCCAATCGATGGCGTGCTCGCTGCACTCGGTCAGACACAGAAGCAATTACAGGCGATGGGCGGCGGACTCGGTAGTGCGAGCGCGCTCGATTCACTGTCGAAGTCCGGCCAGGCTGAAGCCCTCCAGAGCCTCCAACAGCAGGCGAAATTGCTGCCCGCGCCAGTCGGCGCAATGGTTGCGCAGATCGGTACACGCAGTGAGTCATTGGCAGTAGGCCAGGCACGCGATGAGCTGTCCCGGCGCTACGACGAGCAAGTCGGGAAGGAATGCCGGGAGTTGATTGAGGGACGCTTTCCTTTCGCGCGTGGGAGCAACAACGATCTGCCACTGGCTGATTTCGGGCACGTTTTCGGCTACGGGGGCGTATTCGATGCTTTTTTCCGCGACAATCTGGCGGCGCTGGTCGATGTATCGCGCACTCCGTGGCGCTGGCGGGAAGGGGCGGCGAACATCGGCGGTTCCGCTGCGATGTTGCGACAGTTCCAGCAGGCACAGCGCATCCGTGATGTGTATTTCAAGCCCGGTTCGCAACTTCCCGAGGCGCGCTTCAATCTGACACCGGATACGTTGGATGTTGGCACTACGCGCTTCGCCCTCGACATCGACGGCCAACCGCTGGAGTACCGGCACGGTCCTCAGCAAAGTAAAGCGATGGTGTGGCCCGGTGGCAGTGGAGTAGGGGCCGCAACGGTCATCTTCGAAGAGCGAGGCGGCAGCGGACCGAGCTTGTCGAGGCAGGGTCCCTGGGCATGGTTCCGCACTCTCGATGCGGCGCAGGTTACGCGCGATTCCGATACGCGCCTGGGAGTAACCTTGATCGCCCGGGACCATTCCATGCGCCTGGTGTTGGATGCAGCCTCCAGTCGCAATCCCTTCGTTCGGGACGAGCTTGCCGGCTTCCGGTGCGGGATCACACCGTGAACCGGCCACTGACAGAAGTTGGGTTCTACGGGAAGCTGCCCTGCCGCGGTGATTTTCTGCAGCGCCGAGCACCGCAGGACTTCGTGGATGTCTGGGATGCGTGGCTGCAGGAATGTTTGCACGAGACTCGTCAGCAGTTGCAGGAGGCATGGCTGGACAGCTATCTGACCGGGCCGGTCTGGCGGTTCGTTCTTTCATCCGGCGTATGTGGCAATGGAGCTTACGCCGGCATCCTCGTGCCCAGTGTCGACCGGGTCGGGCGCTACTTCCCGCTCACTGTTATTGCTCAACTGCAGTTGAATGACTGCCCGTTGGCCATTGCCTGTGGCAGTCACGGCTTGTTTGAGGAAGCCGAAACGCTCGTGCTTGACGCGCTCGAAGCGCCGGCACTCGATTTCGACACGTTTGATGAGCAAATTGCGCTACTTCGTGAGCGGCTGGATATTCACAGCGCGGGCGAGTCCGCGAGCGCATTGAGACTACTGCAGGGGGGCTTTAGCACCGGCTCCGCGCGCTGGCGCCTGCCGCTTCCATCTGTCGAAGCGCTCCAAAGCGCCGTGAATGCCTTCGCCTATCGCGAGGCCGGCCGCTCCATGCAACCCCTGGCTCTCTGGTGGACGCAGGGGTCTAACGCTCTTACGGCTAGCTGGCTCTTTACTCGCGGGTTGCCTGATGCGCGAGCGTCAGTGGCGATGCTCACGGGCGATTGGGATGGCAGTGACTGGGCAACTGCGCCTTTGGACGGGGGCGTCTGATGTTGCTCGCACTCAGCATCGTTAGCGAGCAGGGCGTTGACCTCGGCGCCTCCGCCTACAAAGTGTTTGATGAGCAGGGTGGCTCGATCGGCCGCGTTGCCGGCAACGACTGGGTGCTTCCCGACGCACAAAACTTCGTGTCCAGTCGCCACGCGAAAGTCTTGGCCGCCAATGGCACGTTCTACCTGGAGGACACCAGCTCCAACGGGACATTCATCAATTCACCGAGCCAGGCTACGTCGCGCGATCAGCCTCAGCCCTTGAGTGACGGAGATCGGCTGTTCATTGGCGACTACGAGATAGTTGTTCAGATCATTGCCGACGAGCCGGCGGTGGTGACCGAAGAGACTTCCGCACGGCCCGATGTAACCGAGATGGTCTCCGGGCCGCCGGATGTAACGCTCCACCAGGCAGCGATGCAAGCCGCCATTCGCGTGGCTTTCAGATCCATGTTGGCCAAGCTGCAACCCGACAGGCTCCGGGAGATCGATCCCGATCGTGAGGCGCATTTCAGGAGCCTGTTTGGCGACGACTTTGCCGTGGCCTACAGCGAGCACCTGAAGCAACTCCTGACTGACTCGCGTGCCCGAGGTTCGCGATGAAGTCCGGGTTTACGTGGCGCTCTGCCTCCTCGACCTCCAAGGGCAACGTGCGTGGCCAGAACGAGGACGCGCTGCTGGACAAGCCCGATGCCGGTCTGTGGGTCGTGGCTGATGGCATGGGCGGACACAACGCAGGCGATGTCGCGAG
>Ga0307510_10003449_pt1 | contig 18439 bp, 19 predicted proteins | sample 12_EM_MG_FD_207224 | JGI IMG/M metagenome (GOLD analysis project Ga0307510, IMG submission 207224) | Populus trichocarpa ectomycorrhiza microbial communities from riparian zone in the Pacific Northwest, United States - 12_EM | ecosystem: Host-associated > Plants > Roots > Unclassified | place...
TTACAAGATTTCTTTCTGGACCTAAGTCGTCGTGAAGTGGATCAGCCCGCAGTCAGTTCGGCTGGAAGCCGGAATTCGATATTTTCTTCCCTCCCAGGAAGCACCGACACCTTGACGGGTCCGATACGTCTCAAAGCCTCGATCACGTCGTCGACCAAAACTTCGGGCGCCGAGGCGCCCGCCGTGATGCCGACGGCTTTCGCATCCTTGAGCCAATCGGGGTTCAACTCGCTCCCGTCGGCAATGAGATAACTCGCGACGCCGACCTCGGTGCCGATTTCGCGGAGCCTGTTTGAGTTGGAACTATTGGCGGCCCCCACCACCAAAATGACGTCCACCAGCTTACTTAGGTCCCTTACCGCAGATTGGCGGTTCTGTGTCGCATAGCAGATATCCCGGATGTCGGGGCCTTGAATATCTGTAAATTTAGCTTGAAGGGCCGCTATTATGTCTTTTGTGTCATCCACGCTGAGGGTGGTCTGGGTAATATAGGCCACCGGAGCGTCGGTCGGCAGGGGCAGGACCGCCACGTCGTCGACGTTCTGGACCAGCAGAACCGGTCCTGGAACCTGGCCCATGGTTCCCTCGACTTCGGGGTGGCCGGCATGGCCGATCAGTACCAGGGTACGGCCCTTCGACATATACCGCTTGCCCTGATTGTGGACCTTGGTGACCAGGGGGCAGGTGGCATTGAGGACGGGCAGGCCGCGGGCGGCGGCCTCTTCCTCGACGCTGCGGGCCACGCCGTGGGCGCTGAAAACGGTTACCGCCAGCGGCGGAACCTCCGACAGATCCTCGACGAAGATCGCGCCCTTGGCTTTGAGGCTTTCGACTACGTACTTGTTATGTACGATCTCGTGCCGGACATAGACCGGCGGGCCGTACTTCTGAAGCGCGCGCTCAACGATTTCGATGGCACGGACGACCCCCGCACAAAATCCGCGGGGCTGCGCTAGATACACTTCCATGGGATGTCCATTAAGCTGGTTGCACTAGGTACAGAATTCGCAAATCCACCTGAAGGTCTCCGTGCAGCCGGTCACATCCGATTTGCAATATCCGCACCAAAATCGGAACTCAAAGGTATTCCCCACCCGAGGAGATGGAAGCGCAGGTTTGTGTGTCAAAAATAGCGCAGCTAGAAAAGGTGCATCGCGGAAAGGTTACCGAGATATAGGTAACTAAATACCTAAAAGTGCGGTGCGGGAACCGTTGCTGCTCACCGGTTCGTCACTTTATCGCCCATCCGAACGGGCTATACCGGCCCCGGCCGCCCGTTCCGGTCCCGTGTTGGCGGCTTGGTTTGAACCGTCTGGGAAGTGCCCAAAACAACATTAGATCGGCTACGGGAACTCCGCTAGACAGCGGACGTTTTCGCTCAACTCTCCTTGAGATTTAGAAAGAAACGAAGTGCTGACCAGTATTGTTGTCTCCGTTGTCAGAACCTGTACGCGGTTTGCCACTCTCGTCGTCATCGTCGCCCTGCTTCTGGCAGTCGGAGCGAGCTACTATGCGGTCCGGCATTTCGCCATCAACACCGACATCAACAAGCTGATTTCGCCCGACCTCGACTGGCGCAAGCGCGACAATCAGTTCGAGCATGCGTTCGACCGCGAAAAACTGATTCTTGCCGTGGTCGAGGCGCCGACGCCTGAACTCGCCAGCGTCGCGAGCAAGGCGCTGGCCGCAAAACTCACCGGCGACACCGAGAATTTCGAATCGGTGCAGCCGCTGGGTTCCGGCGAGTTCTTCGAAAAGAACGGGCTGTTGTTCCTGCCGGTGGAAGAAGTCGGCAAGGTCGCCGGCCAGCTCGAAGCCGCCGCTCCGCTGATCGAGATCATGGCCGGCGATCCCTCGATCCGCGGCCTGACCGGCGCGCTGGAGACCGGGCTTGCCGGCGTCAAGCGCGGGCAGGTCAAGCTCGACAATACCGAACGGCCCTTCAACCTGATCAGCCAGACGGTCGAGGATATCCTGAACAAGGGGACGGCGACGTTCTCCTGGCGCGAACTCGTCAGCGACAAGCCACTGACCGACACCGACCGCCGCGCCTTCATCGAGTTCAAGCCGAAGCTCGATTACAACGCGCTCGAACCCGGCAAGGATGCGACCGACGCGATCCGGCAAGCCGCGACCGATCTCAATTTCGCGGACCAGTACAAAGCGCGCGTGCGGCTGACCGGTCCGGTTCCGATCGCGAATGAGGAATATTCGACCGTGCAGGAGGGCGCAATCCTCAACGGTATAGTCACTGTCCTCATCGTCCTCGTGATTCTCTGGATGGCGCTGCATTCCGCGAAGATCATCTCCGCGGTGTTCGTGAACCTGTTCATCGGCCTTTCGCTGACGACCGCGGTCGGCCTGATGATGGTGGGGCAGCTGAACCTGCTGTCGATCGCCTTTGCCGTGCTGTTCGTCGGCCTCGGCGTCGATTTCGGCATCCAGTTCAGCGTCCGTTACCGTTCCGAGCGTTTCAAGAACGAGGATCTGGCGCTCGCGCTGGAGAGCGCGGCCAGACGCTGCGCGGTCCCGCTGTCGCTTGCCGCGATGGCGACTGCCGCCGGCTTCCTGTGTTTCCTGCCGACGGACTACAAGGGCATTTCCGAACTCGGCAAGATTGCCGGTGCGGGCATGCTGATCGCGTTCATCACCAGCATCACGGCGCTGCCTGCCATGCTGAAGCTGCTTCACCCGCCCGGTGAAAGCGAGCCGGTCGGTTACGCGTTTCTGGCGCCGGTGGACGAATTCCTCGAAAGGCATCGCGTCATCATCGTCGTTGGTACGCTGCTTCTCGTCGTGGCCGGCCTGCCGCTGCTCTATTTCATGAAGTTCGACTTCAACCCGATCAACCTGCGCAATCCCAAGGCCGAATCGATCGCGACCTTCCTCGACCTGCGCAAGGATCCAAATACCGGCGCCAACGCCATCAACGTGCTGACCACCTCGGAAGCGGAAGCCAAGAAGATCGAGACGAAGCTGGAAAAGTTGCCGGAAGTCCTGCGCGTGATGTCGATCGACAGTTTTGTCCCTGAGGATCAGCCGGCGAAGCTGCAGTTGATCGCGAAGGCGGCGAGGGTGGTGGGGCCCGCGCTCAATCCCGATTCTGTCGATGCGGCGCCTACCGATCAGGAGAATGTCGAGGCGCTGAAGAGTTCGGTCGACAGCCTGCGCAGGACCGCCGGCGACGGCAAGGGGCCGGGCGCGGTTGCCTCACGAAGGCTGGCGGATGCGCTGTCGAAATTGGCTGGCAGCAACCAGGCGACGCGCGACAAGGCGCAGAATATTTTCGTCACCCCGCTCAAGATCGTATTCGATCAGCTCAAGAACACGATGCAGGCAGGCCCCGTCACGCTGAAGACGCTGCCGCCGGAACTGTTGAACAGCTGGAAATCCAAGGATGGGTTGATCCGCGTCGAGGCGTTGCCGAAGGGTGATCCCAACGACAACGATAATTTGCGCCGATTTGCCGATGCGGTGCTGGCGGCCGAGCCGAATGCGATCGGCGGGCCGGTGTCGATTCTCAAATCCGGCGACACCATCGTGAGGGCGTTCATCCATGCCGGCATCTGGGCGCTGCTGGTGATCAGCCTGTTGCTCTATTTGACGCTGCGGCGGATCAGCGACGTGCTGATGACGATGGTGCCGTTGCTGGTGGCCGGTGCCGTGACGCTGGAGCTTTGCGTGCTGATCGGGCTGCCGCTCAACTTCGCCAACATCGTCGCATTGCCGCTGCTGCTCGGCGTCGGCGTCGCCTTCAAGATCTATTACGTCACGGCCTGGCGCGAGGGCAGAACGAACCTGCTGCAGTCGAGCCTGACACGCGCGATCTTTTTCTCGGCGCTGACCACCGCGACCGCGTTCGGAAGCCTGTGGCTATCCAGTCATCCCGGCACCGCCAGCATGGGTAAGTTGCTGGTGCTGTCGTTCGTCATCACGCTGGCCGCGGTGCTGCTGTTCCAGCCCGCGCTAATGGGCAAACCGCGCGATGTCGGGGAGTAGGCAGATATCGCCGATATCGGCGGGCTGAGCGGCCGCGGTCGCTGCCTGCTTCTGGGCAGGCGCAGCTTTCGGTGCGGGTGCAGGGCTGGCAGGTGCGGGAGTTGCTGCACCCGTGGTCTTCGGCGCCGCCGGCGCTGGTGCCGCAGTCTTGGGCGCCGCTCCTGGTGCCCCCTTCGGTGCACCCTTGGCCATGCTGTTGGCGGGGCTCGAGGGAATCGGCGGCCCGACGCGGGTCCAGGTCTCTCCGCCGCACAGGAAGCCGAGCACGCAGCCCTGAATTTCGAGCTGGTCGGTGCTGACAGGCTTGATCGTCGAGCTGTAGAGCTGTCCGTCCTTGGCGTTGTAGACTTCGCCTTCCCAGGCATCGACGCCGGGCTTCTTCTTCATGTCGATCAGGATCGGCATGCCCAAGGTCGGCCGGCTCTGCTTGGCGGCATCAGGATTGTTCTTGTCCTTGCCGCCCGGTGTCTTTTCCCAGGCGACGACGCCCCACATATTGCCGCTACATTGGGCGACGCGGATGTTGGCCACGCCATCGGCTACTTTCCAGTCACCTGTGGGGTCGGCGGCCAACGCCGCGCCAAGACCTGTGGCCAAAAGAACTCCAGAATAAACTATTGTACGCGCGACGGTTTTTGGGCAGTGCAACATGGTTCAGACCTATGTTTAAGTAAGATGATCCAATGCGGGGGTCAAAACGCCGCATTGAGTGTTTTCAGTTGACGAAGCAGCCATCAACCGACGTATGTAGCCGATGCCAAGTTCAAACTTAGATGTTTCCGGGCTGTTTGTAGAGCGGCAAGCGCAGCGAAGTTCCATGCATGCGCGCCATCTGAACGAGCAACTCGTCCGTGTGCTGAAGACCATCGGCTACGATGTGGGCTTTCAGAAGGGTCAAGGTCAATACCTGTTCGATCGGGACGGCGCCCGCTATCTTGATCTACTGAGCGGATTTGGCGTTTTTGCGATTGGCCGCAACCATCCGGCGTTGCGCGAGGCGCTGAAAAGCGTGCTCGACAGCGATTTTCCCAATCTGGTTCAACTTGATGTGTCCACGCTCGCCGGCGTGCTGGCGGAACGCCTGCTGGAACATGTGCCATATCTGGACAAGGTGTTCTTTGCGAACTCTGGCGCCGAAACGGTAGAGGCCGCGATCAAGTTCGCGCGTGGCGCGACCGGCCGCCCGGGCATCGTCTCCTGCTCGCATTCGTTCCACGGCCTGTCCTACGGCGCGCTGTCGCTGATGGACGATGCCAACTTCCGCTCCGGCTTCGAGCCGCTGCTGCCGGGGTGCACGCAAATCCCTTTTAACGATCTTGCAGCGCTGGAGCAGGCGCTGTCGTCGCGCCAGGTCGCGGCCTTCATCGTCGAGCCGATCCAGGGAAAGGGCGTCAACCTGCCCACGGATGAATTCCTGCCGGGCGCCGCCGCGCTGTGCAAAAAATACGGCACGATATTCATCGCCGACGAAATCCAGACCGGCATCGGCCGCACCGGAAAATTCCTTGCGGTCGAGCACTGGAATGTCGAGCCCGACATGGTGCTGCTGGCGAAGGCGCTGTCGGGCGGTCACGTGCCGGTCGGCGCGCTGCTGACGCGCAAAAGTATCTTCGACAAGATCTTCAACCAGATGGACCGCGCGGTCGTGCACGGATCGACCTTTGCGAAGAACGATCTGGCGATGGCCGCCGGCATCGCAACCCTCGACGTGATCAAGCACGAAAAGCTGGTCGAGCAGGCCGCCAAGCGCGGCGCCGAACTTCGTCTCGCGCTGACGCGGATGGTGCCCGGCTATGAACTGCTGAAGGAAGTGCGCGGCAAGGGATTGATGATCGGCGTCGAGTTCGGTCCGCCGAAATCGCTGCGGCTGAAGGCTTCCTGGAATTTGCTGGAGACCGCCAACAAGGGCCTGTTCTGCCAGCTCATCACCGTGCCGCTGTTCAAGGATCACAAGATCCTGACGCAGGTCTCCGGCCACGGCAGCCACACCATCAAGCTGCTGCCGCCGCTCGTGATCACGGAAGAAGACTGCAACTGGATCGAAAAGTCGTTCGACGAGGTCATCGCGGCCAGCCACAAGGTCCCCGGCGCGATCTGGTCGCTCGGCAAGACGCTGGTCGACAACGCGGTGCGGAAGTCGGCGTAGTCACGCGACAGTAAGACGCAATGGCAAGGCCATTGCGTCTTGAACCGCCAATCTCCGAGCCTATCTCCGACGGAAGCGGCAACAACAGCCGCGTTGATTGGGGAGAGAAGCATGGTCAACATCACCGGCGGCTGTCACTGCGGCGCGATCCGCTATCAGATCGAGGGGGAGCCGATCGTTCACGCGCTGTGTCACTGCACGGATTGCAGGCGTCACGCCGGCGCACCGATGGTCGGTTGGTCGATGTATGCAGAGGACGCGCTCAAGGTGACGAAGGGGACGCCAAAAATCTATCAGTCCTCCGAACACGGCCGGCGGCAGTTTTGTGCCGACTGCGGCACGGGTCTGTTCTACACCAATGCGAATGTGCTGCCCGGCATCGTCGATATCCAGAGCGCGACCTACGACGATCCCGACGCCGTGCCGGCGATGGTGCACATCCAGACAGCAGAGCGGATTCGCTGGATGGAGCGTGCGCACGAACTGCCGACCTTCGAGCGCTATCCGCCGCAGACATAGCTGCCGCTCGGATTCGTAAGGCGGATTAGCGATGCGCAATCCGCCGCTAGTCTCACCGATCAACGCAGCAAACCCGCTCTGCGGCGTTGCCGCGCAATAGCGAAAATGCTGCGCCGATCGTTTCATTTGTAGACGAATATTCCGCTGATTTGCCGGCGAAGATTTTGCGCGCGTTCACGCCGTCGGGACTTTTGAGCACGGCTTTTCACATCGCGGTGAAACCATCGTACGGCTATCCGCTTTTGCGCTGCGATACCCAATTGGATGGGATGACTTCATCACAAAGAGGATCTCACCGATGACCAAATCGATTCCAACACTCGCCGCCGCGTTTCTGATAACCGCGATCGCAACGCCCGTGTTCGCGCAAGCCGCGATCCAGGAACCCGGCGCTTTCGCGTTCTATCATCCCGATGCCGACGTGCTCGGCGGCCGGCCGGCATATCGATCGTTCGATCAATCCAATGCCTATTACGTCGATGCCGTGCCGATGCGTGATCAGCGCCAGATCGCGCCGCGACATCATCGCAAGGCGCGATAAGGAGCCTGGCTTGGTGCCTGTTGCGTGAGGGGGCGGGTGCGCCACCGTGCGCCCGCGCCCTCACGAATTTATCCGGCTGCGCGTATGGCGTTCTCGAACCTCTCGCCGAAATCCGCGAGCTCGTCCTTGGCGAGATCGCTGACCGCCCAGTAATTCAGCCCGCGTTCGCTCCAGTGCCGGATATTGAAGCCCTGGATCGTATCGATCTTGGCGGGGCGCCGTTCAGTACTCGACGTCTGCGACACGAACAGATTGATGACGTGCTGGCGGCGGCGATAGACCACCGCGCCGATGGCGCGGGCATCGATATAGTCGAGCCGGCCGCCGATCAGGGTAAAGCCCTGCGCGGTGAGATCGATCACCGGCGGCGAGACGTCGAGCTTGCCGTTGAACCACGGTTTAACGGTGTGCTGATCGGTGGAGATGACATCGGTGAGATGGCCGGCCTGCAGCGAACGCAAATGCGCCGATACGACCTCCGACTGAATCCGCTCGACATCGTCATTGCGCAGCACAATCGCGACCAGGCCGGTCGCAGCCAGCGCCGATACCGCGGAGCCCATCGCAAAGCCGCGCAGCACGGCGCGGCGATTTGGCGCCGGCCGCGGCTGCGGCAGTGCCGCCTCGATACGTTGACGCAACGCCGCGGGCGCGGTGTAGCCCGCGCCGGCTTCCGCAATGGCCTTGCTCATCTCGCGATAATCGCGAAGCGCCGCCGCGCAGCGCGGGCAGCCGGCGATATGGCTTTCCACCTCGCGCGCGTGTCCGGCGTCAAGTTCGCCGTCGATCAATGCGTGAAGCAAGATTTCAGCCTCGTCGCAGGTCATTTGCGTTGCTCCTCTTCCGCAAGCCACGCCGATCGCAGCATGGCGCGGGCGCGCGCCAGACGCGACATCACGGTGCCGACAGGCACTTCGGCGACTTTGGCAATCTCGCGGTACGACAGGTTTTGAATTTCACGCAGCACAAAGGTCTCGCGAAACGGTTCGGCGAGCGCGGCCACCAGCCGGCGGATGGTGTCGGAGTCCCAGCGGCGCACTAGCTGCGCCTCCGGCGTCTCTTCGGCCTCATGCCACAGCGGCGTCTGTTCGGCGCTCTCAGCCACGTCCTCGATCGCGCTGGTCGGCGCGGTGGCCCGCCGGGCATATTCGGCGCGGCAGACATTGCGCAGGATCGCAAACAGCCACGGCTTCATCGCCGGCCCGCGATAGCTGCCAAAATGCCTGAATGCGCGCAGGTAGCATTCCTGCACCGCGTCCTCTGCGTCGGTGGCGTTGCGGAGCAGATAGCGCGCCAGCGTATAGGCGTCGTCCAGATAGGGCAGCGCGGCGTCGCGAAAGCGCTGCGCCTTTTCGGGATCGTCATCGGATGCTTTGATCGGCATCGCCTTTTGTCCGGCTGCTGCAGAACAGGATTGCGCCCGGCCGGTTTCGATCCACCGGCCGGGCAGGGCTGTGATGCCTTGGTTTGGCGCGTTACTCAACCTTCACCGCCCCTGTCATATGCGGGTGCAGCGAACAAAAATACTTGTAGTCGCCCGGTGCCGTGAACGTGAACGTGAAGGTGCCGTCGGTGTCCATCGTCTTCGATCTGAATTTGCCGGCGCACACCACGGTGTGGGGAATGTCGTCGCGGTTGGTCCAGGTCACGGTCTGGCCGACCTTTACCGTGAGTTGCGCCGGCTCGAACACGAAATTGTCGATGTGCACGGCCAAAGGAACAGCCGAGTCTTCCGCGCGGGCGGTGCCGACGGGCAGCAGCATGGTCGCGACCACGGCGATGCCGAAGTCGCGGCGATTGATCGAATTCATTGATTTCGCTTCCTCGTTAGCCCTGCAGCGGCGTGTCGATGATGGCGAGCCGTTGGTCGCCCTGCTTGAAGTTGATGCTGGCAACCCCGAGCAGGCTGCGCAGCTTGGCGTCCTCGACCTTCATCGGCCCGGGTGAGGGGGCTGTGCCCGGCGCCGGCTGCGGGAACGCGGTCGAGCGCGCGGTGTGGAAGGTGACGTTGCCCTCGACCTTCTGCATCACCTGGTGGATATGGCCGTTCAGCACCGTGACCGAGCCGAAGCCTTTGACGTATTCCAGCGCACGCGCGCCGTCCTCGGTGCCCCAGCCCCATTGCGGATAGACCGTCCACAACGGGATGTGCGCGAACAGCACGACCGGCGTGGATTTCGACTTCCCCTTCAGGTCGTCCTCCAGCCATTCGAGCTGGTCGTCGCCGAGACTGCCGAGGCCGCCGCCCTTGAGGTTTGCGACATTGACGAGGCCGACGAAATGCACGCCGCCGGCGTCGAACGAATACCAGCCACCGCCCTTGGTGCCGCGGCCGTAGCGCTCCTTGTAGAGCTTGACCTCCTCGTCGATGATGTCGTGCTCGCCCGGCACGTAATGCACGTCGAGCTTGGCCTGCGAGATGATGCGATCGGCGTCGTCGAACTCCTTGACCTTCGACAGATGGGTGATGTCGCCGGTGTGGATCATGAACGACGGCTTTTTCGGCATCGCGTTGATCTTGTTGATGGCTTCTTCCAGCGTGCCGATCGCATTCGGATTGGCCGGCTTGTCGAAGCCGACATGGCTGTCGCTGATCTGCAGGAACGTCATGCCGGCGGGCTCGGCGGCCAGCGCCGAGTCGACAATGCCGAGCGAGTGCGGCACGCCGCCGGTGATGGTCCAGAGCACGCCGGTGCCTGCCCAGGTCATGCATTCAAGCACGCGGCGTCGGCTGACACCGTCCTCGTGGTGGTCGTGATCGCTCATGGCAAATCTCCCTGAGCCCTTGATTGGGCTTGCAGGGACGTGATCGGGTGGGGGCGGGGTTTATTCCCGGCGGGCGCGGTCCGGCCGGTGAGGGCGATGACGTTTTCGTGAGTCGGGCGGTGGTCCGGCCAGTTAGCCGGTTAGGGCCTGCTCCCGGCACACCGGAGCCCTGCTTTTCTACCGTGTTGTCGTAATAGCCAGGCGGATGCCGCCCGCGGTCAGGGCGGTTCCCGCCAAAAGCGAAGCATCTAGCGCTTCCCCCAGCGACAATGCGGAGATCATCAGACCGACGCTCGGCGTTGCCAACAGCGCCATCGCAATTGTGCTAGCAGGGAAGCGGCGTCCCGCTTCGACCACAGCCCAATAGGCGAAGGCGGTTGCGATTGGGGCAACATAGGCAAGTGTGGCTGCGCCCTTCAACGTGATGTGCTTCGGCGGTCCCTCGACAAGCATGGCGACCGGAACAAGCAACGCCGCGGCGATCAGCATCTGCCAGGGTGCCAGGCACAGCGCCGAGGCTGAGAAGCGGTGCCCGCGGACGGCGACGATGGTGATTGCCCAGGCCGCGGCCGCGCCCACCAGCAGCGCATAAGCAAGCATCTGGTTCCTGTCGGCCCCGACGGAAGGCGATGCAACCGTAAGAATGCCGAGCAGTCCGATCGCAACACCGGCTGCCGCGATGGGCCGTATTTTCTCGTTAAGTCGCCACGCGGCGAGCGGCACGACAAGGATGGGGGTCGAAAAAGCAAGGACCGAAGCGCGGCCCGGCGGCAGGATCGTCAACGCAAGGCCGGTGAGGGCTGAATAAGCCGCCATCTGAAACCCGGCCGACACAATGACAAGTGACCAGTCGGCCCGAGGCGGCGGCGCAAGCTCGCCCCTCGCGACCATCAGCACAATCAGAATCGACGCTGCAACGGCATAGCGCAGCGCGCCGTACCAGATCGGTGAAATCTCGGCTACGCCGACCTTGATGACCGGCCAACTGATCGCCCAGATCAGAACCAGCGACACCAGCAATACCCAGTCCCGCGGCCTCTCCGCAGTCGCCGATTTCATCGTCGAGGTTTCAGAATCCTTCACCGGAGGGCCTAAGATCGATCTCGTGGGTCCATGCGCTGCGGTGCTGCCGGTGTAGCTGGTAGTATGCTTCCGCGATCGCGGCGGGCAGCAACTCGGTGGCGGAAGCGGTGTCGTCCTGCTGGGCGATCATGCCGTCGAGGATGACATGCGCGACATGAAGGCCCTTCGGTCCCAACTCGCGCGCCATGCTTTGCGCCAACGCCCGCAAAGCGAATTTCGGGACCGCGAAGGCTGCAAAGCCTGCACCTCCCCGAATCGATCCCGTCGCGCCGGAGAAGATGATGGTGCCGCGACCGCGCTTTAGCATGGATTGTGCGGCGGCACGGCCAATGAGGAATCCCGCGAAGCAGCCTGTGCGCCAGGCTTGCTCGAACAGCGTATCGGATATGTCCAGAATGCCGCCACGATCCCATGTCCCGATATTGAAGACGACGAGCGATGGCGGGCCGAGGTCTTCCGACACGCGATCAAACATGGTCTTGACCTGTTCGCCTATCGTCGCGTCGCACGGGTAGCCTCGAACGGAATCCCGGTATTTGGCGTCCTCTGCGCCGAGACCCTTCCGCGACACGGCGGCGACAATCATGCCGGCCTCAGCGAAGCGACGCACGAGGGCATTCCCGAGTCCGGGCCCCGAGCCGACTACAATCGCAACTTCCTTCGTGTTCATCTCATGCTCGCAAATTATGTGATCATCGCTGGGATTTCACGTAACGGACGAAGCCGATCACGTCCTCCGCGACCAGCCTGCCGATGGCGCCGCTGGAATAAACGGCGATTATCACCTTCCCATCGGGGTTGAGCACGAACCCGGTGGACTGGAAATAACGCGGGTTGTCGTTGACGTAAGCACCGGTCGAGGCCGCGATCGTCTCGGCGTCCACGCCGTAACCGACGGGAAAATTGAGGCGGTGTTTCTCGACGAGTGAAGCCGCCGCCGCATTGTCGTCGACAGACAACGCAACGACCTTGATCCCCAACTCGTTCAGCTTTTCGTTCGCCCGCGCAAACGCGGGAGTTGCGCGTTGCAGTAAGGGCACCAGGACCCGCGGTACATCAGGACGACACCGTGGAAGCCGGCGAGCAACCGATATCGTGCCGTGTTCGACGGTATCGAGGGTCAGCATCGGGAAGGCGTCACCGTTGTTCAGACGAGGCATTCGTGCAGCTCCTTAAGCCTGAGGGGGTTCGCAAACTGGACTATTTAGTCCAATTAGTTGCAAAGGCGGCATCATGTCAAGTAGGATCGCCTCATGAACACGGACGGCATGCAATCGGCCAGGACGGCGCGAGGCGCGGCGACACGGGCGCGCATCGTGGATGTGGCGACCGAACTTGTGCGCGATCGCGGGGTTGCCAACACCACGATCGATGCAGTGATTGAAGCCAGCAAGGCCAGCAAATCGCAGGTCTATCATTACTTCGCCAACAAGGATGACCTTGTGCTCGCCGTCATCCAGCGTCAGGCCGAGTGCGTGCTGGGGACACACGAAGAATTGCTGCAGAGGCTCAATTCTCTCGCCGGGCTTCGCCGCTGGCGCGATGCCGTCGTTGAATTGACGCGGCAAACCAATTGCGCGGGCGGTTGCCCGCTGGGATCGCTTGCCGCCGAGCTCGCGGAAATGCCGCGGCCGAGGGCGGCGCTTGCTGAAAGTTTTGCGCGATGGACCTCGTATTTCGAGGCAGGGTTCTCCGCGATGCAGAAGCACGCCGGAAGAAGGCCGGGCAGCGACTTGAAAGAGCTTTCAGAGGCGATGCTCGCCGCGCTGCAGGGCGGTCTGTTACTCGCTCAAGTGACGCGTTCGACACGCCCTTTGGAAGTCGCCCTCGACATGGCGATCGATGCGGTCGCGGCGCGGCTCAAGCTCAAGGCGCCCCGGAAGTCAACCAAGCCGGCGTGAGTGAGTCGGCAGCCGCCAAAGCAGACATCAAGGCAACGTTTTGGCTGTCATGAATCGCAAGGATCACCGCCGCGCCCATGAGACACAAGGCGCCGCCAGCATGTACGGCATACCTTGGAGCGGAGACATATGCCACCCATAACCTATTGCGACGACTCGATGATGGCCTATCGGTCGGCGCGAAAGATATTTCAGCCCGGCGAACGTGTCGTCTTCGACGAGGGATACCGGCTTGCGCATCTTCCGCTCGTCAATGCGGGACATCCTGCCGTCATCAGTGAGGTCGACGGTCGCGATTATCGAAACGGCACCTACGAGAAGACGCGCTATGCGCTTGTGATGCCAATTTCCGCAGACGCTTTTCTTGAATCCGACCAGGTTCAGGCGCTTGAGCTCGCCATGAAGTCATCGGGCTTCGCGCCAAAGATTGCGTGGGAAATCTGCGAACGCCGCCGCTTACAGTTGCATGCAACGCTTGCCAGTGGCATTTCGAAGGTTGACCTCGATCGCTATGCTGCGGTGGTTCAAGATCTACTGGATCAGATTAGTTCGATATCCGTCTGTTTAAAGGGACCGTTTCTGGGCACCAGAAATACCGGCCGTATCTATTTTCCGGTCTACCCGCAGAAGATCCAGGACGAAGATGCATTCGCACTGGTGCAAAAGAGCATCGGCGTGCCTCCGACGAAACTCTACCTCGTCGGGTATTATCATATGCGCGAAGAACTCGACGCGCTGGAAACAAGGGAACTGGCCGAGCTGATCGATCAGTGGCGCGATCGGATTGTCGTCACAACAACCATTCCTTTCCTGGAATTGCATGCCACGAACGACGATCTTGCGCTTTCCGCGCGGACGCATGTGAAAATTTCAGCCAGAGGGCGCCTCGAGTGAAGCGCTGACAAGAAGCAGGAGGAGGGTAGCCCGGATGGGGTCTATCGGTCTTTCGCTTCGAATATTTGCAGGGCACCAAGCAGGAGTTTTGGATCCTCCTGGCCGACGCAGTGACCGACCCCGGCAAAGCTCCATTCGCTGACGTGCGGAATCAGCGCCACGGCCCGTGACGCCATCATTTTATAGATCGGCCATGATTGTTCGGTCGTCGCAACGCAGACGGGGCAGTCGATCTCCGTCAGCCACGCGAAAGGATTGCCGCGGTGGTCTCCGGTGTAGACCTGCTCCATCGCCTCACAAATCGGGAGCGTAATGGCGGACTCGATCTCAGGCGTGCAGAGCAGCCGTACCCGGCCGTCGCTCAGAGGGGCAAAGCCATGCCGGATGTAGGCGCGGAGCGAAGGCTCGGACCATGTCGCAAACGCAGGCGCTGTGCGATAGCGCCGGAACACCGTCTCGGTGCCGTCGAACTCGGCCTGGCGGCGCAGCACGCTCTGCACGGCGGCCGTCGACCTGTCGCTCAACCCGGCGCCATCGGCGCGGATCGCACGCGGATCCATGACGGTCGGCTCCATCACGAATAGGCGCGAAAAGCGCTTGGGCAAAAGTTTCGCCGCGAGCAGGAGATCGGTGGCGCCGGCGCTGTGGCCGATACCAAATATGTCCGACAGGTCGAGCGCCTCGATCACCCGACACACATCCTCGGCGAAATCCTGGAAGTGATAGCGGCCGGCCGCTGGCTTGTGACTGTCGCCATGGCCGCGGCGGTCGAGCGCATAGACGGTGTAACGCGACGCCAGTTCACGGGCGACCTCATCCCAGACCTCGGCGACAAAGCCGGTGCCGCGCAACAGCAGCGCGGGCGGTTTGCCCGAGCCGTCCTCGCCCCATCGGGCAAGCGCAATGTGTTCGCCGAGAGGGCCGACCGAAATCCGTTTGGCATTCGTCATGGGATGGACTACCGCGCATCCTCCAGGATCATCGCAGCACCTTTCTCCGCGATCATCGCCGTCGGCGTGTTGGTGTTCCCCGACGTAATCGTCGGCATGACAGACGCATCGGCTACGCGCAGGCCCGCGATGCCGTGAAAGCGCAACCGCTCGTCGACCACCGCCGTCGGGTCGCTTGCCGTGCCCATCTTGGCAGTCCCCACCGGATGAAAGATCGTGGTGCCGATATCGCCGGCGGCTTTCGCCAGTGAAGCGTCGTCGTCGCCGACGCTGGGGCCGGGCAAATATTCCTGCGGGCGATATTGTTCGAGCCGCTTCTGCTTCATCAGCCGCCGCGTGGTGCGGATGGCGTCGGCGGCGACCCGGCGGTCGTCGTCGGTCGAGAGATAATTCGGCGCGATCGACGGCGCCTCGTCGGGTTTCGCCGAGCGGATGCGCACGCTGCCGCGCGAGGTCGGCTGCAGATTGCAGGCGCTGACGGTAATGGCGGGAAAGCGATGCAGGGGATCGCCGAACTTGTCGAGCGACAGCGGCTGCACGTGGAACTGGATGTTGGCCCGCTCGCGACGCGGGTCGGAGCGGGTGAAGATGCCGAGCTGCGACGGCGCCATGGTCAGCGGCCCGCGGCGGCGGAAGGCGTAGTCCAGTCCCATCATGCCGCGCCGGAACAGATTGTAGTAGGTCTCGTTCAGCGTGCGGACGCCAAAAACCTTGTAGATCGCGCGCTGCTGCAGATGGTCCTGCAGATTGCGCCCGACGCCCGGCCTGTCCAGCACGACATCGATGCCAAGCGGCAACAGCCACTCTGATGGCCCGATGCCGGACCGGTGCAGCACCTGCGTCGATCCGATCGAGCCCGCGCACAGAATGACCTCACCCTTGGTGCGCGCCTCGACCACCTCGCCACCTTGCATGAAGCGCACGCCGACAGCGCGCCCGTTCTCGACGATCAGCCGATCCACCAGCACGTTCTTTTCCAGCCGCAGATTGCCGCGGTTCAGCACCGGCTTGAGGAAGCCGCGCGCCGACGACCAGCGCCGGCCGCGCTTCTGGTTGACGTGGAAATAGCTCGTGCCTTCATTGTCGCCGGTGTTGAAATCGGCAATGCGCTTGATGCCCATTTCCTCGGCGGCGTCGCCGACCGCGTCGAGAATGTCCCACGACAGCCGCGGCGCCTCGATGCGCCAGCCGCCGCCGGCGCCGTGATGTTCGCTCTCGCCGAGGAAGTGATCCTCCAGCCGCCGGAACAGCGGCAGCACGTCGTCATAGCCCCAGCCGGTGAGGCCGAGCTGCCGCCAGTGATCGTAATCGGCGGCCTGTCCCCGCATCGAGATCATGGCGTTGATGGCGGACGAACCGCCGATCACCTTGCCGCGCGGATAGGCAAGTGCCCGGCCGTTGAGCCCGGGCTCCGCCTCGGTCTTGAACATCCAGTCCGAGCGGGGATTGCCGATCGCGAAGAGGTAGCCGACCGGGATGTGAAACCAGATCCAGTTGTCGTTGCCGCCGGCTTCCAGGATCAACACGCGGTTCTTCGGATCGGCCGACAGCCGGTTGGCCATGATGCAACCGGCGGTACCCGCACCGACCACGATATAGTCGAAATCGCCTTCAAGCCTGCGAGGCATCTCTGGTTTCCACCCTTAACGTCCTTTCCGTCCTAATAGTCAAACGAGGATGGCCGGGACAAGCCCGGGCTATGACTGCCGGGAATGGGCGGCGTCTCCGGAGGCTGCTGGGTGGACCGCCCCTTGCATGCTACAGGGGCAGAAGCGCTCAAATCCGGAAGGCCTGTTATCTCCATGCCCATCGTCAACCGCGTCGCCGAGTTTCAGCCCGACATCCAGGCCTGGCGCCGGGATATTCATGAACACCCGGAACTGCTCTACGACGTGCACCGCACTGCGGCATTGGTGGCGGACCGTTTGCGGGAATTTGGCTGCGACGAGGTTGTTACCGGTCTCGGCCGCACCGGCGTCGTCGGCGTCATCAAGGGCGACAAGCCCGCCGGCAAGGGTGACGTGAAGGTCATCGGGCTGCGGGCGGATATGGACGCGCTGCCGATCGAGGAGGCGACCGATCTGCCTTACGCCTCCAGAACGAAGGGCTTGATGCACGCCTGCGGCCATGACGGCCACACCGCCATGCTGCTGGGCGCGGCGCGCTATCTCGCCGAGACCCGCAATTTCGCCGGCGATGCGGTCGTGATCTTCCAGCCGGCCGAAGAGGGCGGCGCGGGTGCGGTTGCGATGATCAAGGACGGGCTGATGGACCGTTTCGGTATCGAGCAGGTCTACGGCATGCATAACGGTCCGGGTATTCCGGTCGGCTCGTTCGCGCTTCGGCCCGGTCCGATCATGGCCGGGGGCGATGCCGTCGTCATCAAGATCGAGGGGCGGGGCGGGCACGCCGCGCATCCGAACCAATGCATCGATTCCGTCCTGGTCGGCGCGCAGTTGATCACGGCGCTGCAGTCGATCGTGTCGCGCAGCGTCGATCCGCTGGAATCGGCGGTGATTTCGATGTGCCAATTTCACGCCGGCAACGCCCGCAACGTGATCCCGCACACCGCTGAGCTGGCGGGCACGGTCCGTACCCTGAACGGCGAAGTGCGGAAAATGGTGGAAAGGCGGGTCCGCGAGGTCGTCGCCGGCGTGGCGCAGGCCACGGGCGCCAGGATCGATCTGACATACGATCGCGGCTATCCGGTCACGGTCAACCATATCGGGCAGACGGAAGTCGCGACGCGGGCAGCCAGCGAAATCGCCGGCGACGCCAATGTGCATGTGATGCCGCCGCTGATGGCCGGCGAAGATTTCGCCTTCATGCTGGAGCAGCGGCCGGGTGCGCTGATCTTCTGCGGCAATGGCGACAGCGCAGGGCTCCATCACCCCGCCTACAATTTCAACGACGAGGCGCTCGTGTTCGGCACCTCTTACTGGATCAAGCTGGTCGAGAACACGCTGGCCGCGTGAGGCCATTCACCGACATTTCAACGCCGCCCGTCTTGACGGCCAGTCGCGGCGCGACCAGCTTCATGGTGAAGCAGCATTGGAGCGCGCACCATGGACGCCATTACCTTGGTCGTTTTTGTCGCGTCGATCCATCCTGCGGGTCGAATTGCGGAGCGCCGAGGACGCAGCTTCAAAGTGTGGGCATGGATTGCTGTGCTTATCGGCCCGCTTGCAATTCCGCTGGTGTTCTTGTTCCCGAACTTGCGCGGCGTGAACGTCGGCCACGCCTAGGGGCGGCAAGCGCTGGAAGACCATCCAACTTAGTCGTTGCCGAACTGTGCAGGCCTTATTTTGGGGCCCGGGCCTTCCAGCCCCCGGTCGGCCACGCTCCCGGGTGGATGGGGGCTCTGCGGCAGAGTGCTGGGTGGACCGCCGCTTGCATGCTACAGAAGCCCTAGCGTTCCAACCTTTGAGGCCAGAGAAGTCCCATGCCCATCGTCAACCGCGTCGCCGATCTGCAACCCGATATCCAGGCCTGGCGCCGCGATATCCATGAAAACCCCGAATTGCTGTATGAAGTCCACCGCACCGCAGCATTCGTGGCAGACCGTTTGCGCGAATTCGGCTGCGACGAGGTGGCGACCGGCCTCGGCAAGACCGGCGTCGTCGGCGTCATCAAGGGCAAG